>ULVV01034210.1_pt1 | contig 74187 bp, 109 predicted proteins | sample 1959761 | NCBI WGS metagenome assembly ULVV01 (sample SAMEA4835795, study PRJEB28245) | human gut metagenome | biome: gut microbiome; material: fecal sample | place: Denmark | collected 2008
ACCAGCTGGGCAGGGGAGCAGTCAACAAAAGAGCGTGACCTTCCCACAGGCCATCAACAATGCGGTGCAAAGCAGCCTGACGGTGTGCGGCTGCGCGGTGTTCTGCCGCGTGGTGGGCAGTGTGTTGGGGCAGGGGATGCCTGATGGTGCGCGGCCTTACCTGAACGCTGCGCTGGAAATCTCCGCAGGCTGCGCAGATTTTGCCGCTGCAGGCAGCGTGGCGGGGGTGTGCCTGTGCCTGAGCCTGCTGGGGGCATCGGTGCTTGCCCAGCTGGCGGCGCTGCTGCAGGGGACAGTGCCGCTGGGGCTGCTGCTGGCCGCACGGGTGCTGCATTTTGTGTTTTTGCAGGGGCTGCTGCACTTGTGCCTTCCGCTGGTACCGGGGCAGGCGGCTGTGTTCACCAGTCTGGCCCCGCAGGTGGTCGTTATGAAGCGTACCGCGTGGGATACGGCGCTGGCAATTGCATTCTTTTTGTGCGCTGCACTGTATCAACTTTACAAAACCTGCCAAAGCTCTTATAATAATACTATTCCGGCAGCGCACCGCAGCCGTGCAGACGGCCCGCGGTGAACCGCTGCCAAACCTTGCAGTATTGGAGGAAAGCGGATGTTCAAAAAGCCGCCCTATGGCACAAAAATCTCTCCGGCGTGTGCTTACTGTACCCACGGCTCTCCGGCGGCTGACCAGAAAATGGTTCTGTGCAAAAACCGGGGCGTGGTTTCGCCCTATTTTGCCTGCCGCAAGTTCCGGTATGACCCGCTGCTGCGTGTGCCGCACCGGCAGGAACTGCCGCATTATGACCCCAAAGATTTCAGCCTGGAGGACTGATATTTCATGCCCGATTTGAAAAACGTACCACCCTCGCCGCGCCCCCGCCGTTTGAGCCAGCTGAAAGATGCCTGGAAGAACAAGCGCTCGGTTACCATCGTTTACCTGTTGCTGCGTGCCTCAGTCATTCTGGTGCTGATTGCCCAGATCTTTAACCGCAACTTTGAAAATGTCTTTTTGTGTGTGCTGACGCTGTTCCTGTTCGGCGTGCCCAACATGGTGCAGCACCGGCTGGACATTGAACTGCCAAATACGCTGGAAATTATCATCCTGCTGTTTATCTATGCGGCGGAAATCTTGGGCGAGATTAACGCCTATTACGTTACCTTCCCCTATTGGGATACCGTGCTGCACACCCTGAACGGCTTTTTGTGCGCGGCCGTCGGGTTCTCTTTGCTTGATATCCTCAACCGGGAGGAAAAGATCGGCTTTTCGCTCTCCCCGCTGTACCTGGCCATTGTGGCATTCTGCTTTTCCATGACGGTTGGCGTGATCTGGGAATTTTTTGAGTGTACCATGGACCAGCTGTTTTTGCTGGATATGCAAAAGGATACCGTGGTCAACACCATTGGCAGCGTGATGCTGGACCCCACCGGCGGTAACAATCCCGGCGTCATCCGCAATATCACGGATGTGATCGTGGTGCAAAGTGACGGCACCCAGACGGCCCTTGGTCTGGGCGGCTACCTGGATATTGGCCTGCTGGATACGATGGAGGACCTTTTCGTCAACTTTATCGGTGCGTTCACGTTCTCGATTATCGGCTATTTCTATGTGCGCAGCCGCGGTAAAAACAAGTTTGCCAAGCGCTTTATCCCCGTGGTGAACGAAGAACCCCAGCCCCAAGCGAAAAACACCTCTGCAGAAGACGCACCCGAAACGGAAAAAACGAAAGAATAATCAACAAAACAAGCGCCCTGTTGTGAAAAACACAGCAGGGCGCTTGAATTCTTGTACAGAAAACACAAAAATAAACCGCGAAGGATTACCAAACGGAACCCTGCGCGGTTTATGGAGCTGGTGGCCGGACTTGAACCGGCGACCTGCTGATTACGAATCAGCTGCTCTACCAACTGAGCCACACCAGCACAACAATAATAGTATACTGGATTTTTGGCACAAGTCAAGGGGAAACGGGGCAAAAGTTGAAAAAATATTCTGGGTGGGATACTTTTGTTCATGATAACCAAAAAGGTTACAATCATCCCCTGCGTGGATTTTAACATGCAGGAGGTTAAAATTTTGTGCAACATTCATAGTTTATTTTCGACAAAACTGTGCTATAATTCAAATTGAAAGATTATGGCTATCTGTAATCTTTTACCACAAAAACCGCAAAAACAGGCGTAAAAGCGTGCGGGCTGGCCCGGCGGCTGACGCCTGGCTGCACAGGAGGTACCATATTGGCCGAAAAATCAGTCGAATTAGACAGCATCGAACTGGCCGCCGCCATTTTTGGCAACTGCGACCAGAACGTAAAACTGCTGGAAAATGAGTTCCACGTCACGGCGGTCTGCCGCGGCTCCCTGTTAAAGTTTACCGGTGAGCCAAAAGACGTGGAAGCTGCTGTGCATGCAGTGGACGGCATGGTGACCCTGATGCAGAACCACACCCCGCTGGAGGAACAGACGGTGCGCTACTGCATCAGCCTGGCCCGCGGCGGCGAGGAAAAGCGCCTGCGGGAACTGAACGATGATTTTGTCGCCGTTACCGCCAAAGGCCGCCCCATCCACCCCAAAACGCTGGGCCAGAAAGAGTACCTCTCCGCCATCCGCGCCAACTCCATCACCTTTGGCGTGGGGCCTGCCGGTACGGGCAAAACCTACCTGGCTGTGGCCATGGCGGTCAAGGCGTTCAAGTCAAAAGACGTCAGCCGCATTATTTTGACCCGCCCCGCCGTGGAAGCGGGGGAGAAGCTGGGCTTTCTGCCCGGCGATTTGCAAAATAAGGTGGACCCCTATCTGCGCCCGCTGTATGACGGCCTGTTTGACCTGCTGGGGGCGGAAACCTTCCAGAAGCTGGTAGAAAAGCAGGCCATTGAGGTGGCCCCGCTGGCTTACATGCGCGGCCGCACGCTGGACGATGCCTTTATCATCCTGGATGAAGCCCAGAACACCACCCCCGAACAGATGAAGATGTTCCTGACCCGCATGGGCGTGGGCAGCAAAGTGGTAGTGACGGGCGATGTGACCCAGGTGGACCTGCCGGAAAAGACCCGAAGCGGCCTGGTGGATGCCCTGCATATATTAAAGGGAATTGACGGCATTGCGCAGGTTTACCTGACCGAAAAGGACGTTGTGCGCCACCGCCTGGTACAGCAGATCGTAAAAGCCTATGAGCGTGCCGCCCAGCCGCCCAAGCGGGCCCCGCAGGCCAAGCCGGAAACGGCAAATGCGTAACGGATAGAGTATAAAAATAAAAATGATTTATAAACGGTGCCCAACGGCACCGAACAAAAGCACAGTCAGGAGGCAGATTTCCTATGTCTAACAAAGTATTGATCACCAATGAGCAGAACGCGGTCAAAGTTCCTTCGGGGCTTCGCATCCTGATCCGCCGCAGCTGCAATGCGGTGCTGGAATACGAAAACTTTGACGGCCCGGCAGAGATCAGCGTGACCTTTGTGGATAACGCCCGCATCCACGAGCTGAACAAGCAGTACCGGGATAAGGATGCCCCCACCGATGTGCTCAGCTTCCCCATGGCAGAAAACGGGGAGTATGATATCGACGAGGACAACGGCTGCAAGATTCTGGGCGATATCGTGATTTCTATGGAGCGCGCCATGGAACAGGCCGAACTGTACGGCCACAGCCTGCAGCGCGAAGTTGCCTATCTGACGGTACATTCCATGCTGCACCTGCTGGGCTATGACCATGAATCCAGCGGGCTGGAAGCGGTACGTATGCGCGAAAAAGAGGAAGCTGTTCTGATGCAGCTGGGCCTGCCGCGCACCGTCAGCTACACCAACGACGAAGTGTGAGCTGTACATGAAGCCCAAGAAAAAGAATCGCATGCTGACGGACCTTGCCCGGTTTGGGTACGGCTTTGTTTACGCATGGCACGGCATCTGCGCAGCTGCTTTGGAGGAACGCAACTTCCGCTTCCACCTGTGTGCGGCACTGTATGTATTTGCCGCGGCGCACATGGCGCACATTGACGCCACCGGCGTGGCGCTGCTGGCCATCTGCGTGTTTATGATGCTTGGCATGGAGCTGATGAATTCCGCCGTGGAGCGCGCAGTGGATAAGCCGGATACCACCCACTGGTGGAGCGCCGGTGCCGCCAAAGATATGGCGGCTGGAGGTGTACTGGTCACAGCGTTTGGTGCGGTGGTCGTGGGCATCTGCCTGTTTGGCAACGCGGCTGCTCTGAACGCCATCTGGACCAGCGTGACGGCGACGCCGCTCAGCACGGCGCTTTGGGTGCTTTCGCTGGTGCTGGCCTACCTGTTCACCTTCCGCCTTGGCAAGCAGGAACAGGTCAAAACCCCAAAAGAAAATAAAACCGAAGAAAAATAAGGCCCGGCTGCCCAACCGTGCAGCACGGGTGAACCCAACCGGGCCAAATAGCCCGCAGATTGCAGCAGATTGAAAGAGAAGGTACGAATGCAGAAGAACCACAATGAACCTGAAATGCCCTCCAGCGTGTTTGTGGCCCTTGTGGGCCGCCCCAACGTGGGCAAATCCAGCCTGACCAACCACCTGGTTGGCGAAAAAGTTGCCATCGTGACCCAAAAGGCACAAACGACCCGCAACCGTATTACCGGCATTATCACCAAGGGACCGGTACAGTATGTGCTGCTGGATACCCCCGGCATCCATAAGCCGCGCAACCGGCTGGATTCCCGCATGACCCAGACCGCCGCCGCCAGCCTGAAGGATGTGGATGTGACCCTGATGCTGTTTGAGCCTACCGGGGAATTTACCGAATCCGAGCTTGGCATGGTGGAAGCCCTGCGTAAAGCAGGCCCGGCGATCGCGGTCATCAACAAGGTGGACCTGCTGAATGATTTTGCCGCGCTGGAAGCCCGCAAAAAGCAGGTGGAAGAATTCGGTATTTTTGATGCGATCGTCACCGTTTCCGCCAAGGATGGCACCGGCTGTGAAGAATTGTTCCCGCTGCTGAAGCAGTACGCCAACCCCGGCCCGCATTACTTTGATGACGATGCTTTTACCGATATGCCGGAAAAAGAGCTGGTGGCCGAGCTGGTGCGCGAAAAAGCCCTGCTGTTCATGCGGGAAGAAATCCCCCACGGCATTGCCGTTACGGTGGAAAGCTTCAAAGAACGCCCGGACAGCGATTTGATCGACATCAGCGTGGAGATTTGCTGCGAGCGCAAGAGCCATAAGGGCATGATCATTGGCAAGGGCGGCCAGATGCTGAAAAAGATTGCCTCCGCCGCCCGCATGGATTGCGAGGAACTGCTGGGCGCCCGCGTGAACCTGCAGTGCTGGGTAAAGGTGCGCGAGGACTGGCGCGATAACGACCGCCTGCTGGATAACCTCGGTTTTGCCAAGCCGTAACAGCGGGGAGTCTGCGCGAACCCTGTCCAACCACACGGTTGGACAACTTTTCCACGCATGGATCGGTATGATGGTGGCAAGCTAATCCGTAAAGGGGGCGGGCCATCATGCCAGGAAATGCTGAAACCGACGGAATCCGCGCCGCACAGTGGCAGAAATTTGCTGCCAGCGGCAGTATTTATGACTACCTTGATTACCGCAGCACTGCGCCGCAGGGCATAACCACGGGGGAAAACAATGCAGATCAACACAATGGGGCTTGTCCTGCGTGCGGTCCGGGTGGGCGAAGCCGACCAGATCCTGACAGTGCTGACACCGGGTAACGGGGTGCTGTCAGCATCCGCCCGCGGCAGCCTGCGGCTGAAAAACAAGCTGTTCAGTGCCTGCGGGCTTTTCTGTTATTCAGAATTTGCCATTACACTGGGCCGCAAAACCAATTTTATTGACAGCGCCGCTGTCAGCAAGGTGTTCCACGGGTTAAGCAAAACCGTGGAAGGCACCGCCCTGGCAGCCTATCTTTCGGAGCTGACCATCACGCTTGCGCCGGAGCCGCCGGAATCGGCGGACTGCCTGCGCCTGCTGCTGAACACCCTGTACATGACCGCTGAGCAAAAACGCCCGCTGCGCCAGCTGAAAGCCATCTATGAAATGCGCACTATGACCCAGGCGGGATACATGCCGGGGGTGCTGGCTTGCGATGTATGCGCCCGGTATGACGGCTGTGATTTTTACCTGGATCCGGTAGCGGGCCGTCTGCTGTGCGCCGACTGCGCCGCCAAAGAGCACCGCGCCCCCAACCTGGACCCCGGTGCACTGTATGCGCTGCGGCATATCTGTTTGGCAGAGGATGCCAAACTGTTCAACTTTACCCTGACAGACCAAAGCCAGCGCCGCCTGGGCCGTGTGTGTGAACAGTACGTGGCGGCTCACCTGGACTATCAGCCCAAAAGCCTTGAATTTTTGCACGGTGTGCTGGAATAACCGTGCACGATAGATGATACGATAAAACAAGATTTTTGACCCATCTGACCCAACAGGAGTAACCAATTTATCTATGGACGTTTCCTACCGTACAACCCTGGAACTGGATAAGATTATTGCCCGTGCGGTGCAGCTGTGCACCTGTGCGGAAACCAAAGAGATGATGCGCGCCATTGAGCCGTTTGCCACAACGGAGGAGGAGCGCTACGCCCTGGCCCAGACCAACGCCATCAACGCCCTGCTGCTGAAAAACGGCAGCCCGCGCTTTGGCGCTGTGCATGAAGTGCGCCGCGTGGTGGCCCATGCGGCCAAGGGCGGCATTCTTTCGATGGGCGAGCTGCTGGAAATTGCTGCAGCGCTGCGCAATTTTTCCGGCCTGGCCCAGTGGTACGGCCTGACCGACCACGATATGCTGCCCACCGATGACCTGTTCTTTGCCCTGGCTCCTCAGCCGGTGCTGGAAAAGCAGATCGGCGAGTGCATCATTTCGCCGGAAGAAATGGCCGATACCGCCTCCGTTACCCTGCGCGACCTGCGCCGCAAGATCCGCGCGACGGAGGACAGCATCCGCACCAAGCTGGATGCCATCATCAAAAACTCTACCACCAACAAATTTTTGCAGGATGCTGTGGTTTCCATCCGCAACGGCCGCTATGTTGTGCCGGTTCGTGCCGAGTACCGCGGCGAAGTCGGCGGCGTCATCCACGATGTTTCCTCCACTGGCTCCACCGTGTTTGTGGAGCCCACCGCTGTGGTGGAAGCCAACGCCCGCATTATGCAGCTGCACGCCCAAGAGCAGGAGGAAATCACCCGCATTCTGACGGCGTTCTCCGGCCAGGTGGCATCGCTGGAGCCGCAGTTCAGCTACAGCTATGACGCTATGCTGCAAATTGACCTGCTGCTGGCCAAAGCCCGCCTTGCGGTGGAGCAGAACGCCTTTATGCCGCAGGTGAACGATAGCTGCCGCTTTGCATTGAAAAAAGCCCGCCACCCGCTGATCGACAAGAAAAAGGTCGTGCCCGTGGATATTGCCCTGGGCGAAAAATATGATACCCTTGTCATCACCGGCCCCAACACCGGCGGCAAAACCGTCAGCATCAAAACGGCCGGCCTGCTGAACGCGATGGCCCAGCACGGCTTTTTGATCCCGGCGCACGAAAGCAGTACCGTCTGCCATTTTGATGAATACCTGGTGGATATCGGCGATGAACAGAGCATTGAACAGAGCCTGTCCACCTTCTCCGGCCATATGAAGCGGATCACCGGCATTCTTGAGCTGGCCGGCCCCGATACCCTGACCCTGATCGACGAACTTGGTGCCGGTACCGACCCGGCAGAGGGCGCGGCGCTGGCCGTCAGCATTCTGGAAAGGCTGCGTAAGCAGGGCACCCTGCTGATGGCCACCACCCACTACGCCGAGCTGAAAATTTACGCGCTGGAAACCCCTGGCGTGGTGAACGCCAGCTGTGAGTTTGATGTGGAAAGCCTGGCCCCCACCTACAAGCTCAGCGTGGGCGTGCCCGGTAAGTCCAACGCGTTCCTCATCAGTGCCAAGCTGGGCATTCCGGAAAGCGTCATCGATGCCGCCCGTAATCATATGTCCAACGATGATAAGCGGCTGGACAGCGTTCTGGCCCAGCTGGATGATTTGAAGCTGCAGCTGAAAGCCGCTGAGGACGAAGCCGAAAAGGCCCGCTATGAAGCAGAGCATGCCCTGGAAAGCGCCGAGAAAAAGCGTGATGCCCTGATCAAACAGGGCGAGGAAGAGCTGGAAGCCACCCGCCGCAAAGCCCATGAGCTGATGCAGGGTGTGCAGAACCAGGCATATGCCCTGACGGACGAGCTGCGCCGCATCCAGAAAGATGAAAAGACCAACGCCGCCGCCCGTGCTGTGCGCGCCCGCGAAATTGCCCGCAAGGATACAGAGCAGCTGCTGAACCGTACCGAGAAAAAGCAGCCCAAGCGCCAGTTTGTACCGCTGAAAGAGGTCAAGCCCGGCCAGGAGGTCGTGATCGCCGAGCTGGACCAGCACGCCGTGGTGCTTTCCCGCCCGGACAAAAACGGCATGGTGGAAGTGCGCGCCGGTATTTTGAAAACCAAGGTCCCCCTGACCGGCCTGTGCGCCCCCGATAAGATGGATAAGCGCACCCAAAAGCAGGAACCGCCGCGCACCCGCACCCATGTGGAGCTGAACCACGACCGCAAGTCCAGCATGGAGCTGAACCTGCTGGGCTACACCGTGGAGGAAGCCCTGGCCGAAGTGGACCGCTTTTTGGACCACGCCATGCTCAGCAACCAGAACACCGTGTATATCATCCACGGCAACGGCACCGGCGCGCTGCGCAACGCCATCCAAAAGCACCTGCGCACCCACCGCGGGGTCAAATCCTTCCGCCTTGGCCGCTATGGTGAGGGCGAGAGCGGCGTGACCGTTGTGGAACTGAAATAACGGCGGATTTGCTTCAAAATTGAACAAAAACGGGTGCGCTGTGAAATAATCTAGTACATTTTCCCGCATTTATCTATAGCACACGCCGCCCGCGTGTGCTATTCTATTATTAAGGGCAACACCGCACAATTCCCGCCTAGCGGCTTAAGCACCGCTTCGGCGGCTGCGGCACGGCATCTGCGTTGCCAAAATGCTCGATAATGTCGGGTTGCGGTACCCGCATCGTGCTTCGGGGGCAAAAGCCCCTCGCACTCTGCGACCGCTGCCCCTGCTTCGGTTCGCTGTTTCCGCCACTGGCGGCGCTCACCTTTGCAGCATCCAGTATTATCTGCGCTTTTGGCTTAGCAGCTGCCGCACCTCGCTCGCCGTATTGGCACTTAGAATTATGCGGTATTGCCTAAGGTATATCTGAAAAAAAAGAAAATGACGGATATTTCGCAAACACAAGCAGGGGATAAGGCTTTTTAGCGCAAAATCCTGCTGTGTTTGTAGAAATAGACTGAATTTTCGACTTTTCAGATACACCCTAGGGGAATGCCCCAGGGGCAGCGCTGTACCGCTGCCTGCATACACTGTAACGGCCGCGCTGCCCCGCGGCTGCGAAAGAAGGATACCATGAAACCTGATTTGGAAAACTCCCGCAGCTTTGCCATGACGCTGGCCCACCGCGCAGTGCGCGATGTGCGGCGCGATGGCTTCCGCCAGCTGCGTAACTATGTGGATATGTGCGCCCTTTTGGCGCAGCGTCCGGACTTAAAGCGCTTTTTTGACCATGCGCAGACCGTCTTGCAGCGCACCGACAGCCTGTATTATAAATTGATCAACAACCTTGTGGCACAGGTCAACGAGGATGCCATCTGCACCGCAGGCATCAACCTTGGGTTTGATGCCATCATCAGCTGTGCTTCCAACAACCGCAAGCAGAACGGGGAGACCCGTTCCTGGCTGAATGTGGGCTTTTGCAGCGCCCCGGAGCTGGACGATGCCATTATTCAGGCAGAGGCCGGTTCCAGCTATGCCTGGGTGCTGTATGCGGACGAGGACCTTACCCCGAAAACGGTCGCCATGCTGCAAAGCCATACCCACAGCGTGTTCTTTGTTCTGTTTGATGCCCAGAAATTTAATGAAGCAACCATGGAACGCGTTGCCGGGTGCAATAACGTGATCACACTGCTGTGTCTGCATGAGCCGGAAATTACCACCGAAGCCTGCCGCGCAGCCAACGCCATGCGCAGCAAACAGATGTTCTATGGCTTTTTGGTGGAAATGGGGCGGGCAGATGCCGCCCAGGCCGTGAATACCGACTGGCTGGATGTGCTGGCCCAGTATGGCCTGTTCTGCGTTTATACCCGCAAGCCGGATATGGATCAGCGAACCGCGGATGCTATGTACCGCCAAATCGTCCACAGCCGCATTGGCAGCGTTGCGGTCCCCGTCCTGCTGCTGGATTGGGAACATGATATAAAATACCTGAACCGCATGATCACCCCCAAAACGGAACTGGGCCAGTGCATCCCGGAGGGGAAAACTTTCCCGCTGAATTTTGACTGAACTGTAGAATAAATAAAACCGGCAGCTTTCCCGCTGAAATAAAGGGGAAAGCTGCCGGTTTTCGTTTATTGTTTATGGAAAATAAGGGACTGAATGTACCCTGGAAGCGCTGCTTATAATACCAAAGCGCTGGGGTCAATGCCATAGCCCAGCAGAACCGCCAGATTGCAGCTGCACAGCGTGCGCAGGCCGTGATCCAGGTCAGCTTGGTTCAGCGGCGGCATGCCATTGCGTACCCAGGGCAGCAAAAGGCCCACCATGGCGCCCGATAAAAAGTTGCCGGTAAACTGGCAGTCGCGCTCGGTTGCGCTGGGCACCAGCGAGAGTAGCCGCTGGCCAAACATCTCGCTTAAGTAATGGAACACATATTCCTGCAAACAGTTCTGCCCGGTGTAAGCCAGCGCGTTTACATAAAAGGTCTTGTTCTGCAAAAGGTATTCTTCCAGATCCGTCAGCAGGGTGGACCAGCTGGCGTAATGGCCGCGCGTTACCAAAAACTGCGTTGCACCACTTTGGAAATACCAGTTCACCAGGTCAAATTTATCCTCAAAATGGTAATAAAAGGTGTTGCGCCCAACCCCGGCATGCTCCACAATATCGTTTACCGAAATTTTTTCCAGCGGGGTGGTAACCATCAGTTCCGTCAGGCTCTGCGCCAGCAATTCCTTGGTTTTGTTGGTACGGGACATCCCTTTTCTCCTTTTCCATGCAGCAAATAGATAAAAACTCATATCATGCTTATCAAGTATTATAGCACACAGGCGAAAAAAATTCTACCATCCAAACCCAAAAGCGCGCAAAAAAGCGCGCAAATGCAGCGGTATTTGCCAGCTTTTGGCTGCGCTGCGGCCCGTTTTTTTGCACATACTGTGTAGGGAAGGGGATGAAACCATGCCAACCAATGGCTTACGATATCTGCGCCGTGTGGCGGCCCTGCTGGCGGCTGGCGGCGTTCTGGCGGCGGGGCTGCTGGTTGCCCTGCGGGCAGAACTGCCGGATACCTTTGTGCTGGAGCAGGGGCAGCCGCTGGCAGTAGAAAGCATGCCGTTCCTGCAAGCCGCCCCCGCCGTTCCTGCGGGCAGCGCTGCCCCCGCGGGTGTAACGGCTGCGGATAAAAGCGCGAATGTAACCCTGACCCTGCTGGGCCTGCCGGTCAAAACCGTGCGCACGGTGCAGCAGCAGCGGCGAACCGTCCAGCTGGGCGGCACCCCCTTTGGGGTCAAGATGTTCACGGATGGGGCGCTGGTCGTTGCGTTCAGCGATATCTATACCGTCCATGGCAGCGAGAACCCGGCCAAAGAAGCGGGCCTGCGCCTGGGCGACCTGATCACCCAGGCAAACGGCATCCCGGTGCGCACCAATGAGGAACTGACCAACGCCATTGCCGCCGCGGCGGGCGGCAGCGTGGAACTACGCTACCTGCGCGGGCAAAACCAGATGACCTGCACCCTTACCCCGGTCAGAGAGCGCGGCACCGATGCCCCGCGGGCGGGCATCTGGGTGCGGGATTCTTCGGCGGGCATTGGCACTTTGACCTTTGCGGATACCGAACACGGGACGTTTGCCGGGCTGGGGCACGCGGTTTCGGACAGTGATACCGGCACGGATTTAACGTTGCTGACCGGGGAAGCCGTTTCCGTCACCATTACCGGCTGCCGCCGCGGCAGTACGGGCAGCCCGGGGGAGCTGCGGGGCGAATTTGGCGGTCAGCAGCCCTTTGGCGACATCAAAGCCAATACTTCGACCGGTGTGTACGGTGTTTTGACAAATTCCGCGCAGGTAGGGGAGAACATCCCCGTTGCCAATCTTCAGGAAGTGTACCCCGGCGAAGCAGAAATCGTGAGCACGATATCCGACCAGACGGCACAGCGCTTTGCCGTCCGCATTGAGCGGGTCAACATGACAGCTTCGGACCCCAACCGCAACCTGCTGCTGCGCATTACTGACCCGGAACTTTTGCGGGCAACGGGCGGCATTGTGCAGGGCATGAGCGGCAGCCCCATTGTACAGGACGGCTGCCTGGTCGGCGCGGTGACCCATGTGCTGGTCAACGACCCAACCCGCGGCTATGGCATCTTTGCTGCAACCATGCTGAAACGTGCCGATGCCGTGCAGGGAAGGTAATTTCCTGGGAAAAAGTGCGCATCGCACGTTTTTTACGAAAATGGTAAAACCGGAAAAGAAAAGCAAAAAGAAAACCGAACAACATCGCAGCAAGGGCAGGGGAGAGGACACGAAACAATCCGGAAGCTGTCGATAATTACGAATAGGCGGGGATTTTTGAAAGAAAAGAAAGTACGATTCTGCTTGCATGACATGGTAAAATATGGTAAAATTCTCAATGTAGAGAGCGGCAGGCAGCCGCAGATCCGAATAACAGCTCCGGGCGCCGCAAAAACCGCCGTCCGCTGGGCTGAACATGCAAGGGGAGGAATTTTTGGATGGATAAGATCAAGTTTTTGATGACCGATACCGGCGCACAGACCACGCAGCTTTGCCGCCAGGCACTGGAAGCCAAGGGAATTGATGTGACTGTATGCGAGAAAAACGGTTCGCAGGCGCTCAAATCCCTGCTGGAAGAGCACCCGCAGGCCGTTCTGCTGGATGCGTTTATGCCGGATCTGGACGCCATCACGGTCAAACAGCGCTATGAAACCCAGGATACCCGCGGCGGCCACACAACGTTCTTTGTGACCGGTGCATTCCAGAGTGAGGAAGTGGAGCAGGATTTGCTGGATAACGGTTTCTCGTTCTTTTTCGTTAAGCCGTTTGATGAAAACGTTCTGGTCAGCCGCGTACTGAAAGCCGCCGGTTCCACCAGCCGCCCGCAGCCGGTATCGCAGGATTGTGATGAGCTGACGGTGACAGAAATTCTGCATCAGGTCGGCGTACCGGCGCACATCAAGGGCTATCAGTTCCTGCGCGACGCCATTCTGCTGGCCGTGAGCGACCATGACTATATCAACGCTGTAACCAAGCGCCTTTACCCGGAAATCGCCAAGCGCAACGCCACCACGGCTTCCCGCGTGGAGCGCGCCATCCGCCACGCTATTGAAGTCGCCTGGGACCGCGGCGATGTGGATACCCTGAACAGCTACTTTGGCTATACCATCCACAACCTGAGAGGAAAACCCACGAACAGCGAGTTCATCGCAATGATCAGCGATAAGATTTTAATGGGGCATAAACATCGTACTAACGCTATAAATAGAAATGTTTATAGGTTTATTTGATGTGAATTAGCCTGGTTTTGCAAAAACGAACCTATGAACAATCCAAGTCTAAGCCTACAAACCTTTTATATTTATTGGGTCCTGGTGCTCAGTAAATATAGGAGGTTTTTTATTATGTATTCACGTGATGTCGAGACTTATATGAGTTATTGTGACCGTAAAGGACTGGCGCAAAGGACCTTGCATAGTTACGATCAAACCCTACGAATGTTTGGAATGTATTTGGAAACAATCGGAATAAAGAATACAGAAGACATTCGACATGTGGATATCAGTAATTATCTGGACAGTCTTGTGCGAAGAGGAAAATACACGATTTGCACGGTCAAGAATCAAACGCAACCCAATTATCCGGAGAATAGAAAAGATTTAGGCAAACCGATTTCTGCTTGTTGTATTAACAATTATTTACGAAATATGAATGCATTCTTTAATTGGTGTATAGAAGAAGAATTTTTGCGAAAAAACCCAATCAAACGAAGCGACTTTATTAAGACAAAAAGAAAAGAAGTTGAGTTTATCGACGATGAAGACTTTAAAATGCTGCTGGACTGCCTACAGCGAGACAAGTTCTTTGAATACCGGGATTGGGTTATCATTCAACTTTTAATTGATACAGGTATGCGGTGCGGGGAATGCTTATTAATCAAAATGGAAGACATTGACTTTAGAAAAAATGCGATTTTGCTTCCAGCCGAAAATACAAAAGGCAAGAAAGATCGATACGTATTCTTTTCGGCGCAAATGGAAAAAACAATTAAGAGATGGATTACCTATAAGGACCGATATCGCGAAAGTGATTATCTGTTTTGCACGAATCAAGGAAAGGCTTTGCAAGTTAATAATTTAGAAGCTAATATAAGAAAATACGCAGCACGGGTTGGACTCAAGAATATTCATCCGCATATGTTCAGGAATAATTTTGCAAAACGATTCTTGAAAAGCGGCGGTGATATTTATACCCTCAGCCGGATTTTAGGCCACAGTAGTGTTGTGATTACCGAAAAAGCCTATTTGGATATTAATGAAGATGATTTGATGGAAATGTATGCTTCCCATAGTCCTTTGGAAAATATGAAGTATAAACCCAGAAATCACTAAAAATCGCAGAAGGTTTATTCTAGAATAGAGTTACTATCTTAAATTAGATTTTGGAGGTAACTACTATGGGTACAAGCATTCGATCAAATTTGAGCAGGAAGAATCGATATTGGATTTCGAGGCATCGGTATTATGAGTTAAAGCATTTTTGTTTGCAATACTCTGAGTGGCTGACAGAATACCGGTCGATTGACGGATACCAGAAAAGTTCACGCATGAATTTGACAGGGGTAAAGGGCACGGCGATTAGTGATGCGACTGAACGATTGACCGAAGCGAAGATGTATTACTTTGAGAGGATGAGTCTGGTTAAATCTCTTTGCAAAGAAGCCGATCCCGAACTATCGGATTATATCTTTAAAGCGGTTACGGAGGAAGTGTCTTATTCTACGCTGCGGACCAAATATGATATTCCTTGTTCTAAAGATTATTACTATGAAAGTTACAGGAAGTTTTTCTGGCTTTTGAGTAATGCGCGAAAATAACATGCAATTTAGTGAAAGGAGTGACTTTTATGATGCTAAAATTATTTTGTGTAACATGGGGATATGATTGTCGTATAGAGTCATATGTTCCAGCTGCTAATGAAAATGACGCAGTGGAAAGGGTATTACGATCTATCAAAAATCTATCTCCAAATGCTGAAATAAATGTTATCGAATGTAAAGAAGTCCTTTAAACGCAAACGGACTCTATGGAAACATAGGGTCTTTTATTTTTTACGCGAAATAATCATCCGCTTAAATGAAAGCTATAAGCTGAATTTGAAAGGAGATTAAATTATGTTAAATACTTTTGAAAGAAAAATTGAGGTATTTATGATTAAGTACGCAATTTACAGTTCTCTGATTACACAAAAGCTGATTATGTTTGCATTTAACCAGCATTTGGTAAAAGACAAAGTTGCTGCTTGGTTACTAAACGTTGAAACCAAAAGATTTGACGGATTGACGACTTATCTGAAAAAGCTTGTATGAAAGAGCTTGTATGAAAGAGACGGACTCTATGGAAACATAGGGTCTTTCTTTTTTTATTTTCAGGACGCAGGTGACGAAATGGAGGTGTATATTGATATCTGAAAAATTCCCCGGATGGATTTTCTGAAAAACACAAATAAAAGGAGAATACTAAATGTATATTACAGTTTGCATTGGTTTGGTAGTATTTTTTCTAATTGGGTTTGTTGGCGGCTGGTACTATGGTGAAGTGAAAACAAAAATTGCGGGCTATCTAAGAATTGATGTACGGGATGGCGATACGACCGTCTGGCTCGAATCATTAGGCCCTATGGATAATTTGCAGGATGGCGAAAACGTTTTTCTTACAGTTAAAGTACAAAATTATGGTGACGCGAAATAATCAAGCCCTTAAATGAATACTATTAAGGAGGTATTTCTTATGGATACTTTGGAAATGAAACTTAACGACCTGATTATGAGTGAGATTAATCGAACAAATGATCTGGACGGGAATGCTCGTACGGAAGCTGTAGATAATGTCTGCAAACTGTACCGCGTGCGAATCGAAGACACAAAGGCCCAAAGCGATGCTGCTTGTGCGAAAGCTGAGAAAGAAAATCAAGCTTACGCTAATGCAGAGGAAGCTGAGGCCCGAGTGAAAGATCGTCGTTTGCGCATTGGTATGTATGCTGTGGATACTGCGGTTGTCCTTGCTACATTCTTTACGGGTTTGAATTTCGAAAAGACGAATTGCATCACGTCGAGTTTCGTGAAAAATGTCATTAGGAAAATCGGATTTAAAAAGTAATTCAAAGCTTGAGACTTTATGGAAACATAGGGTCTTGAGCTTTTCTTTTTGACGGTGTATACTAAATGATAAGGAGTTCCCTGAGGCGAAAGGAGTACGAAAATGAAAAAACTAGCATGGATTAGTGCATCTCTGGCTATTTGCATTGCGTTGTCTGGATGTTCTATGGTAAAAGAAGAGAAAAAAGATACCACCAGTGACACTGCCTCTAGCGCAATTTCTGAAGAAGCGGATAGTTCGTCTGAAGAGGAAGAAGCGGTTGACTTCAGCACGATTGAGTATCCAGATGATTATGAAGACTTTGAATGGCCTGATATCGGAATTGCAGCAACATTGCCTACTCCCAAGAGCACGTGGGGAATTGTGGGATATGATACTAGTGATGAATTTTGGTGCTATATTGGAAAAGTGACAAAATCGGATTATAGAACATATGTAAAAGAATGTTGGAATGCAGGATTTCAAAATGACTATACTAAAACTGATCAAGCCTTTACAGCATTTGATAGCAACAATTCGGAATTAACTATATATTATTATGATTATCAAATGGCTATTCGTGTAGCATCTATCAATTCTGATACAAATTCTAAAAATTGGGATAAAGAAGATGTGCCTGTAAATTCCTCCGACAGTATCGTTTCTGAAAACGATTAAGAAGCTTCAGGAACCGAACACAAGCAACTAAACATTGCCCTCTGAGCGAAATGTTCAGAGGGCTTTTTATTTACTATGAGATATTATTACGAGAAACCAGACTTTTGGAAAGCAATGTTTGCAAAGACCTATGCCTGCAATCATCCATTATACTCAAAATGCACCCTTTATAAAATAAAAGATTACGGTTTAGCGGTAATTCAGCAGCGATTTAACCCTGAAACGAAGACCACTTATTGGACTGAAATTGATCCATGGCTTATTGATGAGATCTACATTCAGCCCGGATTCAAAAAGTATTTCAATCAAATGAGTGGAATAGAACAAAGCGGCTTATATCCAACGGTAAATGTTCGGCAGCTTATGTGGGCACTTAGAATGAAACCAATGAGAAAGGAACGATGGGAAACGGTATTTGATCGAAAAGATATCTGATAACAAAACACGCGAAATAATCATTGCCTATTATGAAAACTAATTAGCGGTGGATTTTCTAAGAAACCAGTTAGAAAAAGATTAGACTTTGCTGTTCGCAGGGTCTTTTCTTTTTTAGCGCGAAATAATCAAGTCCTTAAATGAAAGCGACAAGCTGAATTTGAAAGGAGATTTTATTATGCTGAAATTTTTAGTTAAATTTACTAAAGTGCAGAAATCGACGCTTGGCGAATTGTGTGACGATTACTATCGGGGAAAATTAAAGGCGTTGCTTTATTTATTTAAACACGGTAGAATTAGCTCGCAATATTTTAACAAGAATGCGAAGGAAACACTTAGTAAGTGGAATACTGCACTAGATAAAATAAATACTTTATACGAAAATTAAAGCTTAAAAGCTTATTTTATGAGAAAGAGGCTCTGTGAAAACATGGAGTCTTTTCTTTTTTACGCGAAATAATCAAGCTATATAATGGAAACCTTAACAATTTGAAAGGAGATTATGTTATGGCTACTGAAGAAATCAAGAAAATTGAAGAAGATTGCGAGGAGAAAGATGAAATGAAAAAGAAGTCTTTTGGTAAAACTGGTTTTATCGTGATTGGAGCATTGCTTGCTGGTGTTTGTGCCGGCGCACTGCTGAATCGACATAAATCGGTTGACGAGGACGAAGAAACCATCATTTATGACCCGAACAACTGTGCAAGTCTTGAAGAAGTAGAAGACGAATCTAAAGAAAGCTAAGGTTCATTTTAAGACTCTATGGAAACATAGGGTCTTACTTTTTTATAAAAAAGGAGAATATTATCATGAAATTCAATATGGCTTCTATCAAAGCTGCTAGTAAAATTGCCGAAAAAGCTATCGTAAAAAATGCCCCTATGATTTTGACAATTTGTGGGGCAGCAGGTGCAATCGGCAGTGTTGTTATGTGTGGAAAAGCTACGATTAAAGCTTGCGAGATTGTGAGAGAAAAAGAACCTGAGACAAAATTTGACATTGTAAAAGAAACGTGGAAGCTCTATATTCCAACGGCTACTATGACCGCAGCATCTGTTGCCTGCATTGTAGCATCGAACCGAATTAGCGCAAAACGCCTGGCTGGAATTGCAAGTGCATATGCTTTGAGCGAGAGTGCATTTAAGCGTTATCGAGAAGCAACCGAAACCATTCTTGGTGATGATGAACAGAAGGTCGTTGACCAGAGTGCAATGAAAGTAGCGAAGGAAAATCCTGTACGCCAAAACGATGTAATCATGGCCGGAGACGGTGATGTTTGGTGCTATGACTGTTTGAGCGGGCAAAAATTCAAATCAGACCGTGAAACAATTCGCCGAATTCAGAATGACATCAATCAGTGTATTGTTTCCGGCGATGGATTTGCAAGCCAGAACGAATTTTACTCTCAGCTTGGACTGAACATGGTAAAAATGGGGGATTCGATTGGTTGGACCGTTGACCATCTGCTTGATTTGAGTTTTTCTGGTCAGCTGGATGATAACGGGCGGCCAATTCTTGTGATGGACTATAAGGTGACACCGAGACCGAAAATGGAGTGGGATTATTAAGTATGACATCAAAAGAATATTATGCCAAATATATGAGTGCTGTGATAGATGCTTGCCGATACAACGATAAACCGGAAGCGCTGAACGAAATTGGACAAAATTTGGCAGAGGATTTGGACCGTGAGGCAATTCATATCGCAAAAGAAATGAACCACGGTATGAGCACGAATTTTATTAAGATTCTCGCAAATCAGAATATGAAATGGAATTCAATTTGTAGATATTTTAAGAAAAAGCATGGATTTGAGCCTTTTAACGAAGATTGGTTTGCATCAGAATATTGTGTGAAAAAATATAAAAATCTTAACGCGAAATAATCAAGTCCTTAAATGAAAGGAGTGACTTTAATGAAACTTGGTACATTGAAAATTCTTGGCGGAGTCCTAACTATCGGCGGTTTGTTGCTGGAAGCAGCACAGACATTTATCGATGAAAAGGAGGAGGAAGAACGAGTAAACGATTTGGTTGAAAAGAAGTTTAACGAACTCAATAAACAGAGCGAGGGCTGAACAAGCCCTTTCTCTTTTTCTTTTTTAAAGGAGAACGATATGAACTGCAAAACAATGCTCAAAAATCTTTCTAAAAAAGTGGAGAAAAATATGCCGACAATCCTGACGGTTGCTGGTATTTTCGGATTCTGGACAAGCGGATATCTAGTTTATAAAGCAACGCCCAAATACGAATTGGTCCGAAAATCTTTATACGAAACAGGAGAACCGGAAAAGATTGAAATCATAAAGTCCAGTTTAAAAGTTTATGCGCCGGCGTTTATTACAGCGACACTTTCTACTATTTGTCTGATTGGTGCAAATAGCATGAGCATCCATCGACATGCTGCATTGGTTGCTGCCTATGCATTATCTGAAGCCAACCTAAAGGAATTTAAAGAAACCGCGGAAGAACTGACAACATCAAAGCAATTTGAAAAAATTAAAGACACGGTAGCAGCTAAAAAAATTGAGAATAATCCTCCTTCAAAACAAGAGATTATCTCAACGACCGGTGGTAACACGCTGTGCTATGAAGTTGTGAGCGGTAGATATTTTCGGTCTTCTGTCAATGCAATTAAAAAAGCCGAAAACGAAGTGAATTCTATCCTTAATACGGAAGGCCAGGCCAGTTTTAATACATTCTGCACTGAACTGGGTCTGGAGGAACTTCCTATTGGTGAAGACCTTGGGTGGTCCTTTAATTTTGGTGGGTTGATGAAGGTTGATATTTCTACCGGCATTGCAAAAGACCTTAATGATGAACCGTGCCTTGTAATCAGTTACGCAAACGGTCCTGATTACAACTACGATAACTTTTAACGATACGCGAAATATTCAGCTCCTTTAATGGAGTAAAAATCCAAAAATATTTTTATAATAGGAGATTATTACTATGGATGAAAACAAGACTATGAACGAGGAAATCGTTGAAGAGACTGCTCCGGTTACGGAAGAAAAGAACGATGATAAATCTGGTCTCGTTGTACTTGGTTTGGCGATTGTCGGCGGTATTACCGTTGGACGATTTGTCTTTAACAAGGGCAAGGAGGTTTGGAAAAATTTGAAAGCTAAGAAAACCGAAACTGAAGAAAAGAAGACGATTAATTCGGAAGAACTTGATGAATCTGAGGAGGAAGAACCTGAAGAATAATTGGAATACTCAAAAGGAAATTCTATGGAAACATAGGGTTTCCTTTTTTTTTCATTTTATCCAGTGATATTTTTATTGCTTAAGAATTATGAGGAACTATTTATGAAACTGATTGCTTTTATTAATTTCTGCATTGTTTCTTTTACAAATAAAATTGGCAACTATATTGAATTGCTTAAAGCAAAAATTAAACTTCAAATTCTTGCATGGAAGGTAGCTAGAAACAAGATTTCAAAAGACGAACATGTGAATCTGTGTCAGGTTTTGGTAAACGAATATGCTAAATGGCAAATTGAAAGTGTAGAAAGAATGGACCTGGCTGCTAGAAATCTGAAAAAATTCATTTAAAGGAGAATAATTATGAAATCTTTTGGAGCTTTTACTGCCGGTGTAGCCATTGGAATTATTGTTGGTGGAATTGGACTCGTAAAAATTGCAATGAAAAGCGATGCCGTTAAAGACGCAATCAATTATGAGATTAAGCAACGTACGAAAAAAATTATTCTTGAATATGTCTCTGAAAGTTTGAATGACGATACCGCTAGAAAGCGTCCACATTATTAATCTTATTACGAGCGTTCTTTTCAGGAACCACGCGCAAGGTGATAATTCCTTTAATTAAAATCGAATAGAGGATGTTTATGAACGAATATTTATACGAAGGGCCGGTGCTGCAATTTGATGAAGTAATTGACCGCCATTATAAAGCAACAACCTGGGCAATTAGTGAGAAAAAGGCGCGAAGTAATCTAACTTATCGATGGAAAAAGAAAATGGGACTTCCGCCAAATACAGTTATCCGATTGCCCGGAACAATTAAGAAACTTTGAGGTACTATATGGATTATAACAATCTTCCCGGCAATAGTCATAAAGAGAAAACCGGAACCACAAAGCAAAAACCACGAATGGAGAAAGTCATTACGGGTAGCGCAACGGCTAGAAAGAAAACTCTTGGTCAGCAGATTAAATCTTTGTTTGCATTGGAAAATAAAAAAGATATTGAAGAGTACATTTTCACCAATATTTTTATTCCGGCAGCAAAGAAAATGCTGGATGAAAGCTTCTCCGGTGTGATTGATTTTCTTGGTGATGCTGGTAGGGCTTTAATCTGGGGTCCTAATGCAAAACCAAGACGGAGTAGTAACGCGAGAGTATCTTATACCTCGTATTCTTCCTATTACGACAGAAATGATAACTCTAATACCAAAACCCCGCCTGTAGCACGAATTCGTCGCGGATACCAGATTGATGACATCGTACTGCCAACAAAAATGGATGCTGATAATGTTTTGGAAAGCATGGAAGTCAGTATTGAAGAATTTGGCTGGGTTACGGTACTTGATTTGTATGATATGTGCGGTCGAGAAGATCTGATTCGAGAAACGGATAACGATTTTGGCTGGACTGATATTTCCGGCGCTAGAGCTGTTCGCGATCGTGATGGATGGATTCTCGATTTGCCGAGATGTAAGGCATTGAAGTGAGGTTGATATTTTGGAACATGTGAATCATCCCGACCATTATCAGCTTAATGGGATAGAAGCAATCGACATTATTGCTGCGGTGTCGAAGGAATACAGTGGAGTAGCGGCGTTTGATATAGGAAATGCACTGAAGTATATTATCAGGGCAAAACACAAAAATGGTGAGGAAGACATCAGTAAAGCCATTTGGTATTTGAATCATCTGCGGATTTTGAACGCTAAAGAAGGCATCTTTGTAAAGGAGTATGACACAAATGAAAATCGCTAATATTTTTGAAAATGTAATGCGCACCGCTAAAGTTACCGGCCTGAAAGTTAAAAAAGCGTCTCCTGAAATTATGGTGATTGCCGGCATTGGCTGTGGCATTGGTGCTGCTGTTATGGCATGCAAAGCAACTTTGAAAGTTGAAGAAATCATTACTGACGCAAACGATAAAATGGACATGATTAAGTCCACTGCTCTTGATCCGACTTACGCTGACCGTTACAGCGAAGAGGATGCTCAGAAGGATAAAGCAATTCTGATTGGTCAAACTGCTGTAAAACTCGGTAAGCTTTATGGCCCGAGTATTGCAGTTGGTGCTGCTTCTATTGCACTGATTTGCGTTGGTCACAATATCCTGCGTAAGCGCCACATTGCTCTTGTTGGTGCTTATTGTGCAGTAAGTGATGAATTTAAGAACTATCGCGCCAACGTTGTGAAAGAACTCGGCGAGGCTGCCGATAAGAAATTTAAATATGGTCTAAAGCTTGAAGAAATTGCGGAAAAGACTACAAACGACAAAGGTGAGGAGGTAACGGAAAAGAAATTGGTGGAAACCTTTGACAATAATTGGTCTCCGTATGCCAAATTCTTTGATGAATACAACCCCAACTGGGAAAAATCTGCCGATTACAACTTATTGTTCCTGACCAATCAGCAGAATTACTGCAATAATAAATTGAAAGCTCAGGGTTATTTGTTCCTGAATGATGTTTATGATTGCCTTGGTATTGACCGTACTCGTGAAGGTCAGATTGTAGGCTGGATTTATGACCCGAAGAAGTCAAACGGCGATAGCTTTATTGATTTCGGTATTTATAACGGTTATCGCAAGGCAAATCGCGACTTTGTGAATGGTGCCGAACGTTCTATTCTGCTTGACTTTAATGTTGATGGCCCGATTATCGACATGATTTAACAGGTGATATTTGCTGGGAGGAGGAAGAATTATGGCTAAGATTTTGGAAACCGTTTCTTACGCATTTGCAGGTATGGCTGGTCTCTGCTTTTTTGGTGGCGTGGCTGTATTGACCGGCGGAAAGGACGTAAAACATGGACGGGCTGGACAACATCGTTGCAATGCTTGACTACATTCTTGACTCTAAACGCAAACGACATATTGTTGGTGGATTGCTGCTGAGCACTTCTGCATTATTTGCAGGATTAGCAGCAACCGTCATAACGATACGAGAGGATGAAAATGATGAATAAACTGGGAATCTTGATTGGTGCATTGGTTGGAACGGTAATTGGTGGTGGCATTGGATGGTATCTGAGCCAGAAAAAATATACTAAAATTGCCAATGAAGCAATCGAAGAAGCTAAAAAAGAGTATGATACTGCCATGGAAGAAGCCGGTGTAAAACCGAAACGGGTATTCCGTAAAAAAGAGGCGGTAGAAGAACCTTGCGAGGATAAACCTTTGGTCGAAACCTCTAGCATTCGATCCGAAATTGAAAAGCACGGCTACGCCGATTATTCATCGATGTCGGTTCCTTCTCGTGATGAACCTTATATTATTACTCCCGAAGAATTTGGAGAAATCGAGGAGTATGACAAGATTACGCTTACATTCTATGCAGACAAAATTGTGGCTGACGAAAATAATGAAATGATGGACGACACTGAGATTCAACAAAGTATTGGTTTTGAATCCCTTGGGCATTTTGGGGAATATGAAGATGATTCCGTATTTGTCCGAAACGATAGACTGAAAACGGATTATGAAATTCTGTTGGATGAAGAAAATTACTCGGACAGCTATGCTCGAAACAGTGGACGCCCTTAAAAGGGAGGAAGAATGACTGTAGAAGATATTCGGGATGGGTATTATCATTGGCTTGTGCAAAAAGTTACAAAAAATGATAGTTATTCCAGACTATTCCGACATTTGGATGAAATAGCATTCCGTTGGGATATTCCAATGGACGCGAACCGTTCAGAGGATGGCTGCGATTTGCGGTATCGATACGGCAGCGCACTTGGCTATACGCAGGCCGAGGTTGCAAATGCTCTTGACTGCCGAGATTGCTCGGTGCTCGAAATGATGATTGCCCTAAGTCTGCGATGCGAAGAGACCATTATGTGCAATACTGATATTGGAAATCGGACTGGCCTTTGGTTTTGGAACATGATTGATACTTTGGGCCTTGGCGGAATGATTAACGATAATTATGATGAAGCATTTGTTGATACGATTCTAATGCGTTGGATGGACCATCGATATTCCCCAAAAGGGAAAGGTGGTCTATTTTTTGTACGAAATCCGCCAAAAGATATGCGAACAGTAGAAATTTGGTACCAGATGTGTTGGTACCTAAACGAAATTGGTTAAAGGAGAACTTATTATGAACTTCTATCAGGATATGTTTAATCGCCAAGCTGCAAAAAGTTTTCATGCCATTTCTCGTGCTTTGCGAGCAAACGATGATTTTACTCATCAGCTGGCGAAAGCGGTACGGCGTAATGGCACTCTGACCGGTTTTATAGGCTTTGCTATTGCGGTTTATATCATGGGGAATGAACTCGATAAGATTCGACTCCAAAATAAAATTCAGGAATTGGAGGAACGGTCTTGTCAGTGCAGCATGCATCATGAGGAGGAAAAATAATGTAATGCTTGATTTTCTGAGAGTTACGTCTCAGCAGATCAAAAAAGGCGAGTGGGAAGTATATCCAATATTTGTAATCAAGCGTTCCAAAGATCTTATGATTCGAGGCAGCGATTTTTATGCTGTCTGGGTTGAGGAACGTGGCCTATGGTCTGCGGACGAAGAAGATGTTATTAATATGGTGGATGCTGAACTTCAGAACGAATACGATAAAGTAGAAAAACGGCATCCAGAAGATAAAATCGCCGTCAAGTGGATGTGGAATGCAAGAACCGGCAGCATCGATGCATGGCACAAATACTGCCAACGACAATGCCGGGATAACTACCAGATGCTTGACGAACGGGTGATATTTGCTAATGAGAAAATTAAAAAATCCGATTATGCTACAAAGAAATTAAACTATCCGATTGAAGAAGGTGATATTTCTGCATATGACAGCCTAATGAGTGTTTTGTATTCTCCAGAAGAACGCAAAAAACTTGAATGGGCGATTGGCGCAATTGTTACTGGAGATTCGAAAAATATCCAGAAATTTGAGGTACTATATGGTCCTCCGGGTTCTGGTAAGTCAACGGTACTAAATCTGATTCAAAAATTGTTCGATGGCTATTACTCGGTATTCGATGCAAAAGCGCTGGGAAATCCTAATAATGCGTTTGCGCTGGAATCTTTTAAACAAAATCCATTGGTTGCTATTCAACACGATGGAGATTTGAGCCGGATTGAGGATAATACAAGACTAAATTCTCTTGTTTCACACGAATTGATGACTGTAAACGAGAAGTTTAAATCTGCGTATTCAAATCGATTCCGGTCTTTTTTGTTTATGGGCACCAATAAGCCGGTACGAATCAGTGATGCAAAATCGGGTATTATCCGAAGACTGATTGATGTTACACCAACTGGCAACAAGGTTCCGGTACGGAAATACAATGAAGCTGTCAAAAAGATGGACTTTGAACTTGGAGCGATTGCCTGGCACTGTAAACAAATCTATTTGGAAGATCCAGAATATTATGATGATTATGTTCCGATTAATATGATGGGGGCATCCAACGACTTCTTTAATTTTGTCGAGGATTCATTTTATGTCTTTAATCGCGAAAATTGTACGACCCTAAAAACGGCATGGGAAATGTACAATCGATATTGCGATGAGGCGCGAGTCGGTTATCCATATCCAAAACGACAATTCAAAGAAGAACTTAAAAATTATTTTAAAGACTATGAAGAACGACATCAAAACGAGGATGGTAGCATGACACAAGGCTATTACTATAATTTTGATGGAAATAAGTTTAGCGTTACTATTGTTAAGGACGGGGGGAGGAAAGCGGAAAAAGACCCCCCTGCCGAAAAAAACTGGATCGAATTAACCGAACAGCATTCGATTCTGGATGATATTTTAGCGGACTGCCCTGCGCAATATGCAACCCCAGATGACAAGCCGATGAGTAAGTGGACGAATGTTACGACAAAACTTCGTGACCTCGACCCGCATAGACTACATTATGTTAAATTGCCCGATGCGCATCATATTGTAATTGACTTTGACCTTAAAGATGAATCTGGATTTAAGAGCTTTGAAAAGAATTTGGTAGCAGCAAGCAAATGGCCGAAAACTTATGCTGAAACGTCTAAGTCCGGAAAAGGAATTCATTTACATTACATTTATTCTGGTGACCCTACAAAACTTTCCAGAATTTATGACGATAATATTGAGGTTAAAGTCTACACCGGGAATGCAAGTCTGCGTCGAATGCTGACGAAATGCAATGACCTACCGATTGCAACTATTTCATCGGGACTTCCATTGAAAGGAGACGACAAGATGCTGGATATGAATGTCGTTACGACCGAAAAAGGTATCAGAACGACAATCAAGCGAAATCTTGCAAAAGAAATTCATCCGAATACAACGCCCTCGATTCAACACATTAAGCACATTCTTGATAAGGCATACGCTCAGGGGGTGCACTATGATGTGACCGATTTACGACCTGACATTCAGGCATTTGCTTTATCCTCTACTCATCAGGCGAATGCTTGTATTGCGCTGGTAAATGAAATGCATTTTAAATCGGACGAACCTGCCGAAACCGTACCTTGGGAAGAAGCTCCGATTGCATTTTATGATGTTGAGGTATTTCCGAATCTCTTCCTTGTGAATTACAAGGTGGCTGGTGACGGAAAGAAAGTTATTCGAATGATTAATCCAAAACCGGCAGAAATTGAGCAGATGATTACTCATTATCGTCTGGTTGGGTTTAATAACCGAGATTACGATAATCATATGATCTATGCTTGTATGATTGGCTATACGCCGGAACAGATTTATGAACTTTCGCGGAAGATCATCGTGGATAAAAGCCCAAATGCCAAATTTGGTGAAGCATACAATTTGAGCTATACTGACATTTATGATTTTGCAAAGAAAAAGCAAAGTCTAAAAAAGTGGGAGATTGCTCTTGGAATTCACCATCAGGAACTTGGGCTTCCATGGGATCAACCTGTGCCAGAAGATTTGTGGCCTAAAGTCGCTGAATACTGTGATAACGACGTACTTGCAACCGAAGCACTATTTAATTATGAAAAGATTCAGGATGACTTCCACGCTCGCTGCTCTTTGGCTAAAATTTCAAATGGGACTCCCAACGACACCAATAATCAGCTCACCGGAAAACTAATTTTCCAGGGAGATAAAAATCCTCAAAAGGAGTTTGTTTATACCAATTTTGCAACCGGTATGAGCTATAAAATGGGGGACAGCGTTGGAGTTTATCATGAATGGAACCATTTTCCAGGATACGAATTCGCGAACGGTAAATCGACCTATCGTGGTGATATTTTGGGGGAAGGGGGTAAGGTCTATGCCGATTATGGTATCTGGTACAATTTGAAGACATTTGATGTTGCCTCAATGCACCCGCATAGTATTATTGCCTTAAATCTCTTTGGCGACCGGTATACAGCACGATTTAAAGAGCTGGTTGATGCCCGTATTGCAATTAAGCACCGGGATAAAGCAGCTCTTCAAACGCTATTTGGCGGAGCCTTCACAGAGTATGCCGATGCTTCTGATGACGAACTAAAGAACTTAGCAGGTGCACTGAAAATCGTAATTAACTCGGTGTATGGTCTTACCGCAGCGCACTTTACGAATTTGTTCCGGGATGAACGAAATGTGGATAATATTGTTGCAAAACGTGGTGCGTTGTTCATGACAGAACTTAAACACCAGCTTGAACAAAAAGGTATTCACGTGGTTCATATTAAAACAGACTCGATTAAAATTGATAATCCAAGTCCTGAAACCGAAGCATTTATTATCGAGTTTGGTAAGAAATATGGCTATGACTTTGAAGTGGAATCTGAATACAAAAAGATGTGCCTTGTAAATGACGCTGTATATGTCGCTTATACCAAAGATAACAAATGGACCGCAACGGGAACACAATTCGCAGTGCCCTATGTATTTAAGACACTATTTAGCAAGGAGCCAATCGAATTTAAGGATTTGTGCGAGACCAAAAATGTAACAGCAGGTGATATTTTCCTTGATATGAACGAAGGGTATCCAGAAGTTGCAAATCTTGAAAAAGAAGCTGCGAAAATTAAAAAAGCTGGAAAAGAAATTCCCAAAGAGCTTCTTAATGATATTGCAAAAGGCCACAATCTTAAATTTGTAGGACGAGTTGGACAATTTTGTCCAATTAAAGAAGGATGTGGCGGTGGTATTTTGTACCGCGTTCAAAACGGTAAAAATTATGCTGTTACTGGAACAACTGGTTACCGATGGCTTGAATCAGAAATGGTACGAGCATTCAAAAAAGAAGACTGTATTGATAAACGTTACTATCAAAAGCTGGTTGATGATGCCATTGAAGCTATTGATAAATATGGCGACGCGAATTGCTTTATGTGTGTTGACGGTAACTGTGACAGCGATATTATCGCGTAATTATCAGATTCTATAACGAAAAAGGCTCAGTGAAAACTGGGTCTTTTATTTTTTATAAAGGAGAATACCGATGACTGCCAAACAAATTTTTGATGCGACAACCCTTTTGTACAAAATTCGTGATCCCACCATAAAACGAGAACTTGAAAAGCTCTTTATTCTTGAAACCAAGAATTTGCGAAAGGCAATGGGGGTTCATTATACCGGAGAGCTTAAAGATCTTATTACAAATGAAAATGAAAAATGGAACAAAGTAAACCGTTACTATCAACTGACTTATGGTAAAAGTCCTATTGAAGAAAATGATTATACCAATCGAATTGCTCCGATGATGTATCCGTTTATGTTCAGTGTTGGTGTAAAAGATTTATCTGGAAAAGGAATGCCACTTAGTCTGTTTCATGTAATTTATTAATTTTAAGGAGATATTTATCATGATGAACGAAAAGAAAATGCCTTGGGGCCATATCAGCATTGAAAACACCACCATTCTTCCTGGTGGTTGGCGTAACTTTGGAGGCCGTGCGAGCCGATTTAATGCCCAGGGTAGCCGTTTCTGTACAATTCGAATTGACGATTTTGATCTTGCCGAACAGCTGATTAGTGAAGGCTGGCTGGTTAAACCGGTTATGAGTCGTAATCCGGACGTTACTGAGCCGGAATACTATACTCTGAAGCTCAAAATTAAGGTATATGACGATGGTATGCCTGATATTTGGGTAATTGTAAGCAATAAGAAACGGAAACTGAATGCAGAATCCCTCGCAATGCTCGATACGGCTGACATTATTAGCGCTGACCTTGAGATTCTTGGCCGTCCTACTCTGATGCACGAGGGCCAGCCTGATGAAAAGATGTGCTATTCGGCCCGTATTAAAGAAGCGTACATCGTTCTGGCAGAAAATCGATTCTCTCAGAAATATGCCGACTATGAATCTGACGATCAGGGCACTGAGCTTTCGAAACTTCCGTTCTAAATATTCTACCATAATCGTCTGAGATTAAGGGTGCTGGGGGATTAACCCCGGTAAATGGCCTGGATTTGCCTGTTATTACGGCAGCAGCCCTTTTAGTAAAGGAGAAAGCAATGAAAAAATTCACGTTAAAGGACGTTTTAGCATCTGCTGCGAAATGGGAAGTGCCGGAAAAACGTGAAAATAAGAAGCCGGTTCGTAAAAATCCGGTTAAAAAAGAAGAAACTAATCAGAACTCTGAACAAAAAGAACCAATAAAAGACTATAAAGCAGAATTTAAAAAAACTTTTAATTCGATGGCACCTTATAAGCATCGTTTTCAAGTCTGGGAGGACTTTATTGTACTCTCGGCTTGCTCGTTATCTAATCGTGTTGATGGAATTCATTATGCAGAACGAGAAAAAATGTATATGGACAGAATTAAAACATATAAAAAAGAAGATATCAATAAATTTGCAGACCTTTTGGCTCTTTTATGGCTCGAAATCACGAAAAATCCACGACAGGATGTGCTTGGAGAGCTTTTTATGATGATGGATTTTGGAGATAACACTAAAGGCCAAGTCTTTACGCCTTACTCGGTCTGTCAGCTAATGGCAATGCTAACTGGAGGAGACGTTAAGAAGATTATTGATGAAAAAGGCTATGTTGGCGTTTGCGATGAATGCTGTGGATCGGGCGCATTATTAATTGCTAAATGCTGGAACATTGCGGATGAACTCAAAAATGAGCACATTATCTGGCAGAATCACACTCTTGTCGTTGGTCAGGATATTGACATGATTGCTGGACTTATGGCGTATATTCAGCTTTCAATCATTGGGGCTGCCGGTTACATAAAAATCGGAAATAGCCTTACTGACCCGATAAAAACGGGAGATAAACTGGATAATTATTGGTTTATGCCGATGTTCTTTAACGATGTATGGCGCATGAGGGTTATGTTCCATAAAGCAGATGAATTACTGAAGGAGAAACCTGTATGAAGAAATTCTTGGGTTGTTTAATTCTTGCAATACTATTTATTATTTGCATTGTTTTACCGGCGATGACAGCATTCGTCGTTTTGGTTATTAAATTCGTTCCCAAAATGTTTATATTACTTTTTGCAGCCCTATTCGTATTGGCTCTATTTCTGATTGGAGATGACAACTAATGTCTAAAGTTACATTTGAAACCCCAAAATATAAAGTGAAAGTAAAAATGGAATCCGATGAATGCTTTTGCGGTATCACGGCATTCTATGAATTTCTGGCTAAACAATTGGGGTTTGGCGAGAAAGTTTATGCTGAAAATACTCTTTTTGATTGCAAAGCGGTTGAAGTATCTAAATCGGTGTTTGAGAATATCCGCTCTTATTATGAAGCCGAATACTTGGATAAATTCAAAAAGGAAGATGGATTTGCTGAATCTTTCGGAACCCTTTGGATTTGGTATGGCCCGAAAGCAACGCTTCCTGACGAAGGATATGTTGCTGTTGTGAATACACATAAATTTATTACCGGGAAGGTGCCAAAATGATACGGCTTCGAGATTATCAACTAAAAGCTCTATCTAAAATGAAGAATGGCTGCATCCTTTGCGGTGGCGTTGGTTCTGGCAAAAGCATTACAGCATTAAGTTACTACTACCTGCAAAATGGTGGTGATATTTCCAGTATAACCGGAGAAACTGACTATATGCCGATGGATGATATTGGAATTAAAAATCTTTATATTATAACAACGGCGCACAAACGAAATACGCTAGAATGGGAAAAAGAATTAGCGCCCTTCCTTCTTTCGACAGATTCTGAAACGAATTTATATTCTAATGTAGTAGTAATCGATAGTTGGAACAACATTAAAAAGTATCAAAATATCTACGGTGCTTTCTTTATTTTTGATGAAAACCATGTTACCGGATATGGGACTTGGGTAAAATCATTCCTGAAAATTGCCAGAAAAAACGAATGGATTGTTCTTAGCGCAACACCGGGAGATAGTTATAGTGATTATATTCCGGTATTCATCGCGAATGGATTTTATAAAAATAAAACCGATTTTTCCAATAAGCATATCGTTTATGATGGAAGAGTACAATTTCCGAAAATTGACCATTATATTAATACCGGAATATTAAATCGATACCGACGAAGTATTTTGGTGCCGATGGATTTTGAACGAAATACCGTTAGCCATCATGTTGATATTTATTGTGACTACGATAAAAACAAGTACAAAACCATTTGGAAAAATCGATGGAATCCTTACACGGACGCTCCTATCGTTAATGTGGCTGAACTCTATTATATTACAAGAAGACTTGTAAACTGCGACCAATCGCGATACGATGCACTGCTTGAAGTCTTAAAAAAACACGATAGAGCAATTATATTTTATAATTTTGACCCTGAATTAAACGGACTTTTAGGTCTTGATTATGGGGATAAAGTAATTGCTCAGTATAACGGTCATAAACATGAATCAATCCCCAGCGGTGATAAATGGGTGTATTTAGTCCAATATGCATCTTGCGAGGGTTGGAACTGCACAAAAACTGACACGATGATATTTTTTAGTCAGAATTATAGTTACAAAATTACAGAGCAGGCACGGGGAAGAATAGATCGAATGAATACTCCTTATAAAGATTTATTCTATTATCATCTAAAGAGTCGTTCCCCGATTGATATTAGGATTGCGAAATGCCTTAAAGAAAAGAAAGATTTTAACGAAATGACAGATTATCGCTCCTACGCGAAATAGTCATACTCTATAGTGAAAGGAGTGACCTTATATGAAACAGGTTTATTTGTATGGATTTGCTGGTGTGCATAAGAATTATAAAATCTTGTGCTGGTATTTCTTGAATGAGGAAGATATCTCGATTAAAAATATCATAAATACTGCGATTACATTGAGGGGACGATTCCCGGATGTTGAGCATGTTTATGCTGTTGATAATCGGAAAAACTTAAAACGAGATTTAGAGTACACGCTTAAACATGATGACTATGCACATTACGTAGATTTCAAAAATTATTGTGCTGTTTCAGGAGTTAAAATCTTTTAACGCTAATAAAGGCTCTATAAAAGCATAGAGTCTTTATTTTTTTATGAGGAGAAATTATGAAAGCTTCGTGCAAAGATTGTGAATACTTTAATCCAATAAAGGATTATCCTGATTTGATCCATTTTGGAAAATGCAGTTTTAAAAAGTCAGTTTACTGGATGCTTGATATCTATATCTCGGATGATAATATTTGTAGTTTCTATAAAAGAAAAGAGGAAAATAATGATTGAAGTATTAACGGGTTTTATTATCGGTTTTACGGCAGCAATGACGACCATTGGACTAAATGCCGGAAATAAGATTCTTGAAAATGATAAACTACATAAAGCCCTGGAGATTAAAGCAAGAGATGCCCGGTATTGGGAAACAAAGGCCCTGGAACGAGGCGATGAACTTAACCATCAGCGAAAAATGGCCGAATACTGGCGGGCCAAATGCATGAATGAACACTTTAATTTTGATGAAGCAGTATCTGAGGAAGGGTGATATTTATGGAATACCCATATAAAATTGTTGACTTTGAAAAATATTGTCCCAAATGCAAATACCACAAACGAAAGGAGAGCGAAGACCCTTGTAATGATTGCCTGAATGAAGGCGGTAATATTCAGTCGCAAAAACCTGTTAATTTTAAGGAGAAATGAGTTATGAAAATGTTTATGTTGTTAGCATTTTTGTGTATTGGTTTTTTATTATTGGCAAAAATTGCAGGGGATTACGCCGGCGATGTGGTTTTCGTTATTACCACTGTTCTTTTTCTATTTTTCTTTATTTCAATGGCACTTGTCGGAGGTACAATACTGGTTAATTATTTCTTGTCCGGAACGGTTTTAGCAAAATATCAAGCTAGGAGAAGTGCATTAGTTTATCAGCTAGAAAATTTAAATTATTCGGATCAGGTAGCAACAGAACTGTTATATGAGCAAATCATTTCTTTTAACGAAGATGTGTTAACGGGTAAAGTAATGGTTTATGATCCGTGGTTGCAATGGGCCGTATCTGGTGACTACCAATATATTGATTTAATCGAATACTCGAATCAGGAGGAATAAACTATGAAACAATTTATGCTAATTATTGACAAGGATGGCCCATGCGTTAATATTCATGGGAAAAATCGAAAGTTCAATAAAGATGAAGTAATTCATTTCCTTAAATATACTGCCGCCGAACTTGAGAATTCAAATAGCTGCGACTTTGAGCGATTTGAAGCGGTTCTAGACAACGATAATCAACATTATTACGGAGAAAACAATTATGGGCGAACATTTTGACAATCTCGATTCTATCGAAAAAACTGCTGAGAAATTATATGTTTTAAGTATGGCAGGGACCGTTTGGTTCAAACAGATGTTTCTTTCACTTTGTCCAAACAAACGTGTAGTCTATCTTACAGGACACGGCAGCAAAAAAACGCAGAAAAAGAACTTTCATCGGGCTATAAAAATTATGTCTAAGGAGGGCGTATAATGAGCACTTATTCTCTTAAATTTGAAGATAATGGTGATACAATTCGTTGTGATGCTAAAAATGACGGATTCAGCATTTTGGAAATGATTGGAATGCTTGAAGTTAAGAAAGATGATCTGATGCGTCAGCTTAAAGATAAAAACGAATTTACTCATAAGCGCATTAGTGTACCTCCAGATGATGTCTTAGATGTGATCGAAGATGTGTCAAAGCCGAAATATGACCACTGGATCGACAATGCTGACTCTTATATTTGTCCGGTATGCGGCGAAGAGGTAAGAGACCCTGGTAAATATCCTGGATGCAAATGCCCGAATTGTGGGTTTCAGGATGAAAAAGATAAGAATAGCATGATGAAAGGAGAACTATTATGAAAATCGACATTCCTTATGACATCGGAGATCCTATCCTTGTAATCGATTTCTGTCAACACGATGGTTATTATATTGACTGCCGTCCATTCAGATATACTGACATCGGAAATCTTGAAAATGTTTTTAAAACAAGAAAAGAAGCCGAAGCTGCACTTAATAAGCTGATAAAGGGTAATAATCAATGATTAAAAATAATAAAATGAATTTTGTCTTGATTATGCTATTCTTTATTTTAACTGTCTTTTTATCTGGTTGTAATAAACAAGTAATCGATATTTCATATAAATTTACTTATGCGTATATCGAACTTCCTAACGGAGAATGCGTTAAAGGAAAAGTGGAAACTTGGACCGATTATGATAATAGCGATCAGATGCAACTTGTGATTGACGGTATAACCTATTTTACAGATACAACAAGAGTTGTAATGACTAACGAATAAAAGGAGAAAAGCAATGATTAAAATCGAAAACACCGAAGTTATGGGCTGGGATGCTGCTATTAGAGGCATGCGTAATCCGATGAACTCTTGGGAGAAGAGTGATAGTAACTATAGACTAATTCTTGCCAGCAGATGCGATACATGTACGTCTTACTTACTCAATAATTGTGACGACTGTGACGATTGTGAGGTACATAAGCTGTGCAATTCGCCAAATTATTTTCTGGTTGGTCCAAATGACCTCGATCTCATGACTCGTCTTTGCAATGCTGGTACAGACCACCGTAAATTCATGCGGATGATTACCGTATACCTTGATATTACGGCTCCGCTGTACTGGTGGAAGGAGTTCGATACCTACAAGGTTGGAACTGTTGCTAATTCCTGTTCTACGATGCACAAGATTGCAGAGAAAGAGTTCACGCTTGAGGATTTCTCTCATGAGCATTTGGACGATGAGTATGAGTGCGTAAAAAACTCCGCTGCTAATCCTTATGACGGCGATTTTAAGACCTCCATTGGAATTCTTCTTGATACTATAGAAGGGTTAAATTGGTGGCGTAATCAATACCTTCATCAAAAAGAAATCAATGCTGGGGCAGAAAGACTCAAATGGTGCTGGTGGCAGATGATCCAACTCTTGCCGAGTTCTTACAACCAGCGCCGGACTGTTATGCTGAATTACGAGGTTCTGGCGAATATTTACAAGTCTCGTAAAGGACATAAACTTGACGAATGGAATAGCTTCTGCGACTGGATTGAAAGTCTGCCTTATGCTGAGCTGATCACGGGTAAAGAGAAATGATATTTTCCTGTAATCGGTTCGCTCTTTTTCCACGTATGTGCTCCGAATGCAAATGTTATATTTGGATGGAACCTTATAGAAGATCAGACGTTTGGCATGGAGGTTTTCTCAATAGATATTTTAAAGAAAACATTTGTAAAAAATGTCTACCTAAATTCTTACCAAAAACTGAGCAAGACACAACCGCGATATAAACAGATCCTTTAATGAAAGGAGTTGATTTAACATGACTATTAGAGATTGGCTGAAGAAACCGGTAAGGGCACACACCTATTCTGATGGATCGTATGAAATCCAAGAGAATCGACCGAGATTGTACTGTAATGATGGATATTCCATTTCGGTACAAGCCAGCAGCTTTCATTACTGTAAACCAAGACTTAATGGGATACAGGACTATGAAAGCGTTGAGCTTGGTTTTCCGAGTACGGAAGATGAACTAATTAACGAGTATGCCGAGGATGATTCGGATTACACAAAAACCGTTTATGGTTATGTTCCTATCGAGATTATCGAAGAGCTTGTCAACAAGCATGGAGGAATAAAAGCTTAACAATAATAGGACATCTGAAACATGGTGTCCTATTATTTTTCACATTGAACTTTTGTGAGATGGGTTTCTAGTGAAATGAACTTTTTGAAAGGAGCTTATTGTGAAAAACTTTATAATAGAAATTACTAAATATATTATAAGGAGGGCTAAAAATGATTAAAATTCCAGAAGATCATATACAACAGTATTTAAAAATATTTGGAACTGGTCTTGATCAGATTGATATTCTTCAGGAAGAATGTGCAGAATTGATTAAAGCTTTAGGAAAATATAAAAGATCTGTAGGTCATTTTACTAACGTCGATCCTATAGACAATATTGTAGAAGAGATGACGCACGTGGCTATATCATCAGAGATTGTGGCAAGAATTCTCAACATAAATCCAGAAGACATTCAACGTGAGGTTAATAAAAAAGCCGTAAAATACAATTTAAGTAAAGGAGACGGAATTAGTAATGAAAAATGATTAAAATAGAGCACATAGTTCTGGCGAGTCCAGAACAGATGGAGTTTATTATTGAATGAATGCAGTACGGATGTAAGAGATTAAATCCTTTCAGAATTGCGAGTATAGTCTTATTATAACGCGAAATAAAAAAGTCCTTAAATGAAAGGAGTGGTTTACATGAAGCCATTAACAATTAAAGTAGAAACGCTTGCTAAAATTGGACTCGGGGTATTGGCTATAGAATTAGCTACTGATATGGGCAAAGCGTCCATGCTTAGGATGGTTAAGAAAATTAATTCTGAAACTGCTGACGAGGTATTGGATGCTATGGATATCGGCATTAATTCTGACAGATTCCATGGTCTTGACAAGATTAAGCTTAAAATTGTAAGGGGCATGTGTAAAGCATGTATTGAAGACTAAAAGGTTTAGGAGACTTGGAAAAATCTGAGTCTCCTATTTTTGATTATGGAATTTGTTGCGATAGAAGGGAGAAGCCATGAAAATTAAAAATGCAAAAATCCGTTCCACAATGCTTGGACGAGAAAATCATGGAATTATGACATTCATGATTTATATTAGTGCAGACGGTTTCGATTGTGGCATCGGAGGATATTGGCTTGATGAATTCAACTCTGCTACTCAGACACGAGTGTTCCGAGCCGAGTCCATGGAAGCGATATCTAAGGTTTTGGAGGTAGTCGGTGTGGATAAGTGGGAGGACCTTCCTGGAAAGTATATTCGCTTCGAGGATAACGGCTGGGGTTCTAAAGTAACCAAGATCGGTAATATTATCGAGGAGAAATGGCTCAATTTGGAAGAACTCTTTGGAAAGGTTACGGATTGATTATTACTGCTCCACCATATTGGTAAACTCTTTCTGCCAACGAAATACTTTTCCTAGTTATCGCTATGGAGGGTCACGCGAGAATTACATATCATATAATGAAATAGAATAAAAATAGCATACAAAAACCAGTATGTTAGTCTTTTCGGGTAACGGGTGCCCGAATTAAGTAGTTAAACGAAACAAGAGGCGTGGTCGTCTATGTCGTCATTGCGTTTACGTGAATGATAGAGACAAACTACTGTGTGAAGTGTTGGGCACAGCTCTGGCTACGGACGAAAACTTATTCTATTTCTTTTTTATATTTTAAGCGTGACTAACGGGGAACCAACCATTGGAATCCCGTAGGAAACATTTTAAATTGATTCATATTGACAAATGATATTTGAGGATAAGGAGTCTAATTATGAACGAACAAAAATTCATTGAGGAAATGCTTCTAAATATGAATGAACAGAAATTCACTGAGGAAACGCTTCATACGATGCTTTATTTTTTTGAAAATCGTAAGAACAAAGAAATTAGCGATCTTGCAGACGAATATTTCGAAAATGACATGAGACTGGATGATTTCATTCTTAAAGCACAAGCGATTGTCGATAAGCTTGAGTATGTAGAGACTATCGTCAAAAAGATATACCATGGACTGAATCCGAGTGACAGACTCTATATTTCTTGTCCTAAGTGCGGTTCGTTTATGACTTATGATAGCGAACTCGGAGAATGTTTTTGCCCAGTTTGCACTTTTCAAGGAAGGGCAGACACATGAGGAGGTAACTCATGATTGAACGAACAGTGACTATTAGTGGCAGAGAAGAGGACGTTGCTACTGTACTTAGGCTCCTTAGACATATGGAATATCTTGGAAACGTTGGAGCAAGCAGAAATCTCCTCGTATGGGTCGACGGAGATGGCTGTGGTCAGATTCATGTAACGGATGAAAGCGGAGAGAAGCTAGATAATGTCCATTATAGCATAGAACAGAACCTTACTATGCGTGCTGTTGCTGGCATTTACGAAATCGATTAATCTGAACTTATTATGGAGGATAAATAATGAAGAAACTAGCGATTATGTTGGCCTTGGCAATTAGTCTTTCAGGGTGCTCTGGCGGAAACTCTAATACTGAATATGAAAATAACGGACGATTTCGTAAAGTCTATGCTGAGTATCCAAATACAATTTATGTAGACTCGGAAACCAATGTAATGTATTTTTGGCACACTGGCGGTTATAGCGGGGGTCTTACTGTGATGGTTAATGAAAATGGGCAGCCTCTTATTTGGAAAGGAGAATCAAATGGTTAAACGATACGTAAAAAGACCAATCGTTATCCATGCGGTAAAATGGACTGGATATAATTTTGATGAAATTGCCGAATTTGTTAAAGGGCAACCTCTTACTTTATACGAAAACACTGTTGGCATTACAAGGTTATTTATCGAAACACTAGAAGGGGATATTGACGTAGAAGTTGGCGACTACATTATTCAAGGTGTTCATGGAGAGTATTATTCTTGCAAACCCGATATCTTTACGGAAACATACGAGGAGATAGAAAATGGCTAATACGGAACAAACCTGTCAATTAATCGTTGATATTTTGAACGAACATATGAAAGAAGAAGTGGATCATTTCATCGGCGAGTATTTGGGTGACAGGATTTCTCTTGACGAGCTAGTGCATAACGCTAATATTATCACATCTTATTATGAATTCCGAATTACGGCTGTTAGAAACAAGTATTTTTATCCGAGAACGGAGAAATAAATCGATGAAACTAACATTCACAAAGCTTTTAAAAATCGTTCCTGATGGGATTTTTGAAGCGGATAACATTGTTACGAAAGATGGACGTAAAGGTGTCCGCTACATGCTCTATCAGCCACTAGGAGAGCGTCAAATACGTTCGTTGGCAAAGTATTCGAACATTAAATTAAGCGTTGCTAGGTACCGCTATGCACCGGAAATTACACATGACTGCGTTACTATTTTGGAGGATTAAATTATGGAAATTGTTGAATATCAGAACCTTGCTTACCGTACTATGAATCATGATCTGACCTGGAAGGAGCAGGGAAAACATGCTCTTCACGGTATGGTTTCAGAAATTGGGGAGCTGCACGGGATTTATCAGAAAACTTATCAGGGACATGAATTTAACGAAGAACATGCGAAAAAAGAACTCGGAGATTTAATGTGGTTTATCGCGGAATATTGTACTGCCCACGGTTGGGAGCTTGATGATATTTGTCAGATGAATGTTGATAAACTCAAGAATCGCTACCCTGATGGGTTTGAAGCTGATAAAAGTTTGCATCGAAAAGAGGGAGATATTTAATGGCATTTTATAAAGAAGATGATTGCTCTGAATGCTTTTATTATCCGGAATGCCGGTATAAAGGAAGCACAGAAAGGTTTCAAAATCTTCTTAAAAAGGCTGTAATCGAAAGTGATGATATCGCACGGGTTACGGTCGAAGAAGCACTCAAACCTCAATATTGGTTGGATTTAAAGCTATCCTGCTTACATTTTATTCCCAAATTCCGCGTGCAAAGAGAGGTTTAAATCACTTTAAAATGACTGTATTTGATGAAAATTGTATTTATATTTTGAAACTTTTAGCCTTTATTTTTATTGGCTGCCCTGCAATTTTGACGGTTGGAGGGCTTCTTTTATACCCAGAAATCGCTCTTTTGAAGCAAATTTACTCTAAAATTTTTATGAATAAAGGAGGAGAAAATGAAAAAATCGACCTTTGATTCTGAGAAAAGTGCTTGGAAAACGAGTGAAAATCCGAGAAAAAATAGTCTCGGGTATACGGATTTGACTCCTTTTGAGGCTTTTAATAACATGGAAAAAGATGATGAAATCCGATTTAAGAAGCTTTTGGGAACAATTTTTTACATTTGCGAGCTCGCAGAATTCAAAATTGAAGAAAGAATTGTGCTCACTGACAAAAAGAGCGGAAAGACTTGGCGGTGAGAAAATCAGATGATTTTTATTAAAAATGGCTAATTTTGGGCAAAAATCGGTCAAAAATGGCTAAAAATTCAGAAAAAATTAAAAATTTGCCATTTTTATTAAATATGCGCGAAATTATCATATATGATAATATTGGTATATATTAATATAAAATCTTTTTTTTTTGAATTTTTGAAAGGAGAGCTAATTTTGTGAAAGAGCATGATGAATATTGGGACTCGAACTTTTTACGGAATCTCGAATTATTCTATCCTCAAAAATTTGCAAAGCTCACGGACTACAAACGATTAAGCATAAATTCGGGAACGGACTACGCTTTTATTTCGGACGGTATTGTCTATGTATTCAATCAATACACTGGAGTGATTAGGCGTGCACCTGCTGATCCAGAGCACATGACTGATGAACAGGTTAGAAAATGGTTTATGTTTCAATTAAGGGCGGCAATTACGGAAGCTTCTCTTGACAGCAAAAGTTTGGCTGAGGAAATTGGAAGCACACCATGTATGATATCAAGATACTTAAATGGGACAGTAATGCCAAATCTAATCACAATCAACAAATTAGCAAACGCGCTGCACGTTCCGGTTTCGTATTTCTTCTATCAGGGGTATGACCGATTAGATTTTGATTAAGTTCATGGCAAATAAGATCGTGAGGCGGATTTTTATGTAATAGCAAATTTTCTTTCTTGCGGCCTCCCGGGTGATGTGGTATAGTATAATCACTTAAAGATAAAGGAGGCTTCAATTAATGGGATTGTTTAATTTTGGCAAGAAGAAACCGGTTAAGCGTGTCGGTGGCTACACAGATGGCGGAAATCACAAAGTTGATGTCTTTGATGGTCCTGACGGTGTTGTTGAGATCAAAAGATGTAGTGCAAAGGATCATCTTCCTACAGGACTTCAGTATTGTCCGGATTGTCATATGCTTTGTGACCATAAACCGGAGGGATACTACGAATGCCCGGTTTGCAAGTATTCTATTACGGACGAAGAAGCCGATGAGGGTTATGGTTATCCTAGTGTGGAAGCAACCTATGAAGACGATTTCAACGATGAGTATGGTAGCACATATCGTGATGATGAAGACTGGGAGTAATCTTTAAAATTAAACAAATGGTTTTTAAGCCTGTGTGCAGAAATGTACATGGGCTTATTTTTATATCCTGATTTGGTAGAAAATAAAAGCACGCGAAAATTTCATGCTCTTTTATGAAGAGAGTAGATACAATGGCGACTTTTGCTATTGGACATATTCTCTTGCTTTTTGCATAAAGGAGAATGCTCAACATGAAGGAATCAGTGTTTCAAGCAAAACTTATACGGGAAATTAAGAAACGATTTCCTGGAGCGATTGTTTTGAAGAATGATCCAAATTATATTCAGGGATTTCCAGATTTAACGGTTTTGTATAAAGATCGTTGGGCGGTACTGGAGATTAAGCAGAGTGAAAAAGCGAGTCATCAACCAAATCAGGACTTTTATATTTTGCAGGCAGACAAAATGTCTGTTGGAAGATTTGTTTACCCTGAAAACATGATGGAGGTTTTAGATGATTTGGCACGATCATTCCAAGTTAGTCGGTGAACATGCCTTTTTGGGCGCAAGCAAATATCATTGGTTGAATTATACGGATGACCAAATGATTGCCAAATATAAAAGCAGCTATACCCAAGCGGTTGGGACATACCTGCACGAATTGGCAGCAGGATTAATTGAGAATCATATGAAGTTGTCAAAGTCAGATTCAAAACTGCTTACTTATCATTTGCTATCTCACGGAGTACCTAGAGGGGTATTTAACGTTGATGACCTGTTCGGGAATTTTCGAAATTATGTGAACGATGCGATCAGTTACCGAATGTCTCCAGAACAGGTTTTGTATTACGCCCCGACTTGTTTTGGCACAACAGATGCAATTTCATTTTATCAGAATCGAGTTAGAATTCATGATTTAAAAACAGGGACGACACCGGCCCATATGGAGCAGCTATTGATTTACGCTGCTCTTTTTTGTTTGGAGTATGAAAACGACATCAAGCGAATGAAACTAGATTTAAATAAACTTGATTTTGAGTTGCGGATTTATCAGTCTGAGGATGTAATTGCAATTAATCCAACATTGGATGATATTCGCCCCGTTATGGATAAAATTGTTGCTGGCGTTAATTTGGTAGAAGAAATTAAAAAATCGGAGGCTTAATTATGCAATACCGCGTTAAACCATCCTTAGAGGAAATTGAAGAATTAGCCCATTATGGCACGCCGAGACATTCCGGTAGATATCCATGGGGCAGTGGTGAAAACCCATATCAAAGAACCGGTACAATTTTGAGCCGGTATTATGAATATCAAAATCAGGGACTTTCTGAAGTTGAGATTGCTGAAGCAATGGGCACTACTACGACAAAACTGAGACCTCAGATTGCTTATGCAAAAAATCAATCCCGAATTTGGCAGATTGACCGTGCTCGGAGTCTAAAAGAAGATGGTCTGAGTAATGCTGATATTGGCAAAGCAATGGGTGGTTTGAATGAATCTACGATTCGAAGTCTACTCAATGAAAATTCGGAAGCAAGGACTAGAGCTGCTGTTACAACGGCGAAAAAGCTGAAAGAAATTGTGGATGAAAAAGGTATTGTGGATGTTGGGCCTGGTGTTGAACGGGAATTGGGTGTTTCAAGAAATAAACTGGATGAAGCTTTGTATCAGTTGGAAGTTGATGGATATTTAACTGAAAAAAGACGACTAAATCAGGTTACAAACCCAAATCAGAAAACTACATTAAAGCTTTTATGCAAGCCTGGCACTGAAAAAAGCGATATCTATGACGTTTCTAAAATTGGAGCCGTCTCAGATTATGCGGTTTCGTATGATGATGGCGATACATTTCATAAGCCTTTCGAGTATCCGTCCAGCATGGACCCAAAACGTTTGAAAATTCGGTATGCCGAAGAAGGCGGTCTTGAAAAAGATGGTGTGATTGAGCTTCGTCGCGGTGTAAAGGATTTGAATCTTGGCGAATCCAATTATGCTCAGGTCCGTATTATGGTTGGTGGAGACCGGTATTTGAAAGGCATGGCCGTTTATTCGGATGATATGCCGGATGGGGTTGACGTTATTTTTAACACCAACAAGTCTTCTAATAAAACCTGGCGTGAAGTTTTGAAACCGATAAAAGCCAAACCTGATGGCGAGATTGATCGGGATAATCCATTCGGTTCTTTAATCAAAGAACATGGCGGTCAGTCTTTTTACGATGATCCCAAAGGCGATTATATTGATGGTGTTACCGGTAAAAAACAGTCGCTTTCTCTTATTAATAAACGTGCAGATGAAGGCGACTGGGGGGAGTGGGCAAAAAAGCTACCCTCCCAGTTTTTAGGAAAACAAAGTATACAGTTGATTCATAAGCAGCTTAATTTGGCAAAAGCTGATGCTGATGAAGATCTGGCTGAAATTAACGCGCTTACCAATCCAACTATTAAGAAAGTTCTTTTAAAAAAGTTTGCTGATGGTTGTGATAAAGACGCGGTTACTTTGAAAGCAGCAGCGTTACCGAGGCAGCGTTATCAGGTTATTTTGCCTCTTACAAGTATTGGGGAGAATGAGATTTATGCTCCGAACTATAAAGATGGCGAAAGTGTTGCTCTAGTACGGTATCCTCATGGCGGAATCTTCGAGATTCCTATTCTGAAAGTAAATAATAAAAATCCTGAAGGTAAACGAGTTCTTGGCACAAATCCTTTGGATGCTGTTGGTATTAGTTCTAAAGTTGCAGAACGATTGTCTGGCGCAGACTTTGACGGCGATACTGTTATGGTTATTCCTACAGGCGGAAAGATTAAAATTTTGTCTAAAGAACCGCTGAAAGGTCTTAAGAATCCTGATGGTTCTGGGTTTGATCCTAAGATGGCATACCCTGAACGTGAAGGTATGAAAGTGATGAAAGATACCCAGAAACAGATGGGCGTTATTTCAAACTTGATTACTGATATGACGTTGAAAGGCGCTACAGACGACGAATTGGCTCGTGCTGTTAGACATTCAATGGTTGTTATTGATGCTGAGAAACATCATCTTGATTACAAGCGCAGTGAAGAAGAGAATGGTATTGCTGCCTTAAAACGTAAATATCAAGGTACTATTGATGAAAATGGCCGATATCATGAAGGTGCTTCTACTTTGCTTAGTCTTGCGAAGAGTGAAGTCAGCGTTCCCAAGCGTCAGGGTTCAGCCAAGATTGATCCAGAAACTGGCGAACAGTATTGGACTGTAGCAAAAGATCTCTACTATAACGAGAAAAAGAAAGATAAGACTACTGGCGAATGGGTAGAGACCGGTAAGGTTAAGATGAGAACTCAGCCTTCTACCAGGATGGCCGAGGCCAAAGATGCGTATACTCTGGTATCGGATATGAATACCAAGCAGGAGCAGGCTTATGCTGATTATGCAAATCATATGAAATCGCTTGCAAATCGAGCACGAAAAGATATGCTGAATGCGGGTAAGATTGAATATAAGGCATCAGCTAAGGCAGCTTATAAGGATGAGGTGGACACTCTTATGGCTAAACTTGCGGTGTCAGAAGCTAATCGTCCTAAGGAACGTCGGGCACAGATCCTTGCTAATAATGAGGTTAAGGCTAAGGTAGCAGAAGACCCGTCCTTGTCTGATAGGAGTAACCGAAAAATGCTAAAGAAGGTATCCCAGCAGGCATTAGTGCGAGCTAGGAATGAGGTGGGGGCCAAACGTACCCCCATCAAGATGACCGATCGTGAATGGGAAGCAATTCAGGCGGGTGCTATTAGTGAGAACGTTTTAAGAAAAATCATTGATAACATGGACATCGATGAACTTCGTGCTCGTGCAACACCAAGACAAAGCACCGAATTAAGTCAGGCAAAAATTAACTTGATTAAAGCTCGTGCTGCATCTGGTTATTCAACAACTGAAATTGCAGAAAGCCTTAATATCTCGGCATCTACAGTAAGTAAATATTTGAAATGAAAGGAGTGAATTCTTGAAATGAAAGAAGAAAAGTCTTCTCTAATTCGTTATAGTTTAACGACTTATGATAATCCGTATGACCCATTCGAGCAATTCGTTCCTTGGTTCATGTTTGATATTCAGAAAGGCTACAATTCTTGCGGTTTGCTTGCAAGAACGCTTGATGCACTTGGCTTGAGTACAAATGATGATGAGCTGAGTGATGAAGAAATTGAAAATAACATTGAAACAGCAATCAATGAGATCTTAAACACAGATTTTATGGGAATTTATGTAAAAGTGTCAGATAAAAATAAGAAAAATGAATTGGTTTCGTCTGATGTTAGTTCGTAAAGGATATAGGGGGGTCTAAAAAATATCACCCCCTCCCTTCATCGCGCCGACCTTTGAAAAATCTCCGGAGGGTGATTTTTGGGGAAGTTGATTCCTCGGCATGAACCGGATTTTGGTTGTTTATGGGAGATACACTGAATCCGATGATATTTACGGCGCTGTGAGGGGGTATTTGGAGGGAATAAGGGTAACGAAATAAGGTACGGCTACACTTCTCTTTTTATTCTCCTTTCGAGAAGTACCCTTATTCTCTGCAAATACTCTCTCACTAAATCCAGAAAGGAGTGGTAAAGTATGGCAAGACGTGCATCTACTGGAGAGAAACCGGTGATGCGAAGAGCAAGAAGTCCGGAAGCACGAGAAAAACAGCTGATTGCATTAGCGATGGATTGTGCTGAAGAACAGCTGATGAACCATACGGCCAGTAGCCAGGTAATTACACATTATTTGAAGCTTGGAACTGCTCAGGCAAAGCTTGAACTTGAAATGCTGAAAACACAGCAGAAATTAGCAGAAGCAAAAACTAAAAATATTGAAAGCGCAACCCAGACCGACGAAATGGTACGGAATGCAATCAACGTATTTAAGGTTTATGCCGGGTATCATGATGATGAAGATTAGAAGTTATACCGAACTTTGCAAATTTAAAAGTTTTGAGGAGCGGTTTGAATATTTGCAGCTTGATGGAATTGTCGGCGATGAAACATTTGGGTGGGATCGATATTTAAACCAAGTTTTTTATAAAACTAAAGAATGGCGAGAACTGCGGGACCGGGTAATATGGCGCGATCAATGCCGCGATATGGGAGTTGCTGGATACGAAATTCCAAAGCGACCGATTGTGCACCATATGAATCCATTGACAAAAGAAGACATTTTGGGGAAAAGTGAATTTTTGTTAAACCCTGAGTATTTAATTACGGTAAGCCACAATACCCATAACGCGATTACCTATGGGAATCAAGATTTACTGCGAAAACCGGTATTGGAGCGTAGCGTAAATGATACCTGCCCATGGAAGAGGTGAGAGAATTGGAATCTATTCTGAATAGCGTAAAAAAGATGATTGGTATTGACCAAGATTATACTGTGTTTGATGTAGACATTATTACGCATACAAATACAGCATTTAGCATTTTGCACCAGCTGGGTGTTGGACCGGATGAAGGATTTGAAGTTACCGATAATACCCAGACGTGGACTGATTTTATGGGTGATGACCCAAGACTTAATTTTGTAAAAAGCTGGGTGACACTAAAAGTAAAAATGCTGTTTGATCCGCCGCAGAGTTCGGCATTGATTGATTCAGCAAACAGATTGTTGAGCGAACTCGAATGGCGGATTAACGTTAGTGTTGACCCAAAAGACTAAGGAGGTGAATAATCAAAATGCCGAATTACAATTGCGAGATGTGGCATTGGGGTATCCCCGGAATGAAATGGGGGCAACGGCGATATCAGAATAAAGATGGAACCTGGACCAGTGCCGGAAAAGTGCGACGGCGTGGAGAAGAAGGGCATACTAGATATGCCACGCGGGAAGAGATTGATGCTAAGAAAAAACAGGTAATACAGGGGCATAATGCAAAAGAATTGTACAGGTATAAAGATCTGTTTGACGACAAGGAATTCAGTGACGCTTATAAACGGCTTTTGATGGAAAAACAGGTAAAAGACCTTATTCCAAAGCAGGTAAGCAAAGGTGAACAAATTGTTGATAGTACAATCAAATGGGGTAAAAAAGCAAGCGATTTGATTAACACTGCCTCAAATTTGTATACAAGCATTGACAAGGTTCAGAAACTTTTGGAAAGTAAAACTAATTAAAAGATTTTATTTTTGGCGAATGGTCATTTTATTTTATAGTTTGGCCGATTTTGCTTAAGAAGACGGAGAAGATACATTATGGCATTATCGAATACGGCTGTGCCAAAATATTACGGCCGGTTCCGTGAGGCTGTAATGAGAGGCGAAATACCGGTTTGCAAAGAGATCAGCATGGAAATGAACTTGATTGATGATTTGATTGCAAATCCGGGTATTTATTATGATGAAGATGCTGTTGAAGGCTGGATTAAATACTGCGAAGGAGAACTTACTTTAACTGATGGTTCCGATGTAACACTATTGGATAGTTTTAAACTTTGGGGCGAACACATCTTTGGCTGGTATTACTTTGTTGACAGACAGGTATTTGTACCAGATGAATATGGGGAAGGTCACTTCGAGTTAAAACGGTTAAAGAAGCGCTTAGTAAATAAGCTGTATTTAATTGTTGGGCGTGGCGCTGCTAAGAGTTTGTTCGATAGTTTTATACAAAGCTATTACGAAAACATCGATATGAGCACAACGCACCAGATTACAACAGCACCAACTATGCGACAGGCTGATGAAATCATGAGTCCGCTGCGAACGGCAATTACACGAAGCAGAGGACCCCTGTTTAAGTTTTTAACCGCCGGCAATTTGCAGAATACAACGGGTAATCGTGCAAACCGACCTAAATTGGTAAGTACGAAAAAAGGTATTGAAAATATGTTGACCGGAAGCCTTTTGGAAGTGCGGCCGATGAGTATTAACAAATTGCAGGGATTGCGCTGTAAGGTTGCTACAGTTGATGAATGGTTAAGCGGTGATATTCGAGAAGATGTAATTGGTGCAATTGAACAGGGTGCAAGCAAGAACCCTGATTATTTGATTGTAGCAACGTCTAGTGAAGGTACAGTGCGAAACGGCAGTGGCGATACGATCAAAATGGAATTGATGAAAATCCTGAAAGGAGAATACATCAATCCTCATGTTGGAATTTGGTGGTATAAGCTTGACAGCGTAGATGAAGTTGCTCGGCCGGAAATGTGGTTAAAAGCAAACCCGAATCTTGGAAAGACTGTAACCTATGAAACTTATCAGTTGGATGTGGAACGCGCAGAAAAGAATCCGAGTGCTAGAAATGATATTTTGGCAAAGCGTTTTGGATTGCCAATGGAAGGGTATACCTACTTCTTTACTTACGAAGAAACACTGCCGCACGGAAAGCAAGATTTTACTGGTATGAGTTCCAGTCTTGGGGTTGACTTGAGCCAGGGAAATGACTTTTGTGCTTTTACATTTTTGTTTCCATTGGGTGGAGAACGATTTGGTGTTAAGACGAGAAATTATATTTCGAGTTTAACATTGGATAAGTTGCCCTTGGCCATGCGAAATAAATACCAAGAATTTTTGGATGAAGGCAGCCTTATAGTAATGGATGGGGCAATTTTGGATTTGAGCCTTGTGTACGAAGATTTGGACCGACACATTGAAAGTATGGAATATGACGTAGTGTGTGTTGGTTATGATCAATACAATGCCAAAGAATTTATGGAACGTTGGGCGACTGAAAATGGTCCGTTCGGCATAGAGAAAGTTATTCAGGGTGCAAGAACAGAAAGTGTACCATTGGGAGAGCTTAAAAAGTTGGCCGAAGAAAGAATGTTATTATTTGATGAAGAAATGATGACGTTTACAATGGGTAACTGCATTACGATTGAAGATACGAACGGTAACCGTAAGTTACTAAAAAAGCGATATGAAGCAAAAATTGATGCTGTTGCGGCATTGATGGACGCTTTTGTTGCGTACAAATTAAACAAGGAATCATTTGAATGATGGGAGGGCCAGGTCTTTATGCGGATCTTGGAATTTGAAGTGAATGGGCAAGTGCTGCGAAGAACGAATGAAGCGGAAAAGATCGTGGCCGGAAGTAAAAATTATTTGGTTTGTAATTTTAAGATTGCAGATCATGACTGGATTGGGAAGAAAATGGTTGCGGTATTCAACAATGATGCGGTAGCTGTAAAGCAAAACCTTTGCAAAGTACCAGAAAGTGTTGAAAATAAGAAGAGTTTTAAGGTACAGCTTGTTGGAGCGGATGAAAAGGGCGAACGGATTGTAACAAATAAAGTGTTGATTGAGCAGGTGATTTGATATGAATGTTGACGAAGTATTGGCCAAGATGGATGCGCTTGATGCTAATGAAGAGGAAATCCAGTATATTATTGATGAGAACCTGCGCGTAATCAGTATCCCTCCGCTTGGTGTGGTTCTAGGCGTTGAATGAGATAAAGATGTAAACAGTGCAAAATTCAAAATGGTTCGGTATTATAAAGGAATAGACCTGAGTAAATTTGAAATCCGAATTAATTTTGCGAATGCTAACGGGGATTTGAGTTATTACACCGTTAAGAACCTAACTGTTACGGATGATACTTTGACTTTTGAGTGGTTGGTTGGCTATTTGGTAACAAAATACAAGGGCACTGTTCGGTTTGTTGTGCGCATGATTATGACCGATTCTTCAACAGGTGAAGTACAGCAGGCGTTTGATACTACAGTTGGTGAAGCGCGGAGCCTGGAGGGATTGCTTGTTGATACACCGACCGATGAGAAAGTATATGATATTGTTGCACAGTTGAAAGCTGATTTGACGGACCATGTAAATAATCTGCTTAAAACTATTCCGGAAGATTATAATGAACTGACTAAAAAAGTAGAAGATAATACTTTAGGGATTAGTGGACTAAAGGAAGATATAGTGTATTTAGAGAATAGTAAAAAAAATACATTATTTCTTTAAGTAAAAATAAAGAACCAAGCATTGAATGGTCGCCGACTAAACCGCTTGCACATAACTTTACCTCTAACAGTGATGGTTTTCTTAAAATGATATCCGTGACAACTAAAAATAGCGGAAAAATTAAAATATATGTATTATCTAACATTGATGGTAAAGAAATTGATAATAATGCCGGATATATCGTTAGAAGTGAAAACATTTTTGATGTTGTAAGCGGGAAAAATAGTATTAGTTGTGATATTCGTATATGCAAAGGTGATACCATAGCATATCATCCTGTTGACGGTGCAAGTATTTTATATAACGATGATCCACAAGGATTTAAAACATACCAATTAAGTGATGGGATTTATCTAAGAAGTGGTTCGCATATAAGACTTTGGTCAATCGACTTTATAATAGAGGCCAATATGGGATATCAAAAATGTATTGATGATGTTTATAAATATTCCGTATCGAGCAATTTAATAGGGATGGATTTTGATACGTTTTATCCAGTCGATTTTAAAGAACAGAATTATATAACTGTGTCTACAAAAGATGGCTCTATATTTCCTCAATCCTCTGAAACTTATATTGGAATGTATGATAAAAATAAAAAATTTATTAGGAATTTTAGGTTAAATAATACTTTGTCATATAGGCATGTAGCTTTAAGAGAATCAGATAAGGATTGTGCGTATATTAAATGGAATGGTGATGTCCCAGCTATTGAATGCATGGTTAATTATGGAATAGATATCCTGCCTTATACCGTGTATTTTAAAAATGCAAAGCAAAATGAATCAGATATAAAAAAAGTAGATACCACAGATGTGAACTATATAGGAAATTCCACATTGGTATCAAAATGCATGGAATTTACCAATCTTTTTTATGGCGATTACATTGTTAGCGGAAAAACTGCGCCCTCAAAAACTGAATCATTTCTTTTCTTCACAGACCCGCATACAGTTGAAGATTCTGGATGGGAGAATGGCTGTAGAAATATGTTACAAACCATAAAAAATTATTATGATAGCACACCTACATCATTTATAGTGTGCGGGGGAGATTAGATTGGCAATTCCGATACACCAGATAAGGCGTGTTACAAATTAGGCTTGATTAAAGGTTTTATGGATAAACTTTTCTTAAACAACTATCTAATTGTTGGCAATCATGACACAAATTATCAAGGAAAAGCAGATGAGTCTTCAGAAATTAGAACCACTAGATTGTCCAATAATGCTATAAGTGGGTTATGGTATGATGGTGGAAAAGCATATTATTCATTTAAAGGAAATTATACCACTTTTTATTGCTTTGATACGGGCATTGAAAATCAGAAGTTAGAAGATTGCGACAAATATTTTTGGAATCAAGCAATTTGGTTTGCAAATTCATTAATCAAAAATGAATCTGAGCATATTATAATATTCATGCACATTTTGTATTATAATAACGTAATAAATCAAATGGCAAACCAAGTAAATGATATTTCTAAAAAATTTAACGATAGGGCAATTAAATATATAAATAATATTCCTTATGATTTTTCAAGCGTAAAAGGGAAAGTTGACTTTATTCTATGCGGTCATAACCATGCGGATAGTAATGGCTTGACAGAAGGTGGAATAGCTTATGCAATCACTAAGAATGCTTATCCAAACGACACACCCACATTTGATATGGTGATGGTTGATTATGACAATAGAGTGGTAAATCTTGTACGAGTAGGTGAGGGAACTTCAAGAAAAATTTCGCTAGATACTGGTGAATTAGTCAGCTAAAGAGGGCTTTAGCTAACCAATATTGGAGGTTCTTATGAACAAAAAATCGTCAGCATCAGACGTGGCGTTAGAGATTTGTAATGAATTAGGCATCGAATGCCATAACGGTACTGGATGCTGCACAGTCAATGGAATCGAAATTGATGAATTTTTGCGACTTAGTATAGAGCCACTTGAATATAAGGGGTACAAATCTATTCCGAAACTATCGGTGTTAGACGCAGTATTTTACGGAGAAATTGCCGCAATCAAAGATTTGGTCACATGGCAATCAGATACTGTAGAAGGAATCACGAAAGAATTTCATTCCTGTGTAGACGATTACCTAGATTTTTGCAAAGAAATTGGTAAAGAACCAGAAAAACCAGAAGTAAAATAAAAATCAAAATGGATTGCCCAGTTTGGAGCGTGATGCTTTGATCCGGGCGTTTTTTTGTTTTGAAGGGAGGTGGGGGTTTGGAGGAAGAGATGCGATTTGGAGACCGGTTGAAGCACGCTTGGAATGCATTTATGAACCGAGATCCCCCGGTAAATTATTGGAAGAGTGGACCGGGATACAGTATCAGGCCAGACCGGCACAGGATTATTAGCGGAAATGAGCGAACGATTGTCAATTCTATTTACAATAGAATCGGTGCAGACTGCGCTGCAATTGATATTTACCATGTGCGGTTAGACAAAAATGACCGATACAAGGAGAAGATTGAGAGCGGGTTAAATGAATGTTTGAATCTAAATGCCAACATTGACCAGACTGGACGTGCCTTTAAGCAGGATATTGTGATGAGCATGTTGGATGAAGGATGCGTTGCGATTGTACCGGTGGAAACCACGTTGAACCCCGATGCTACAGCAGGTTATGACATTACGAATATGCGAACCGGAAGGATTCTGGAATGGTATCCAAGTGATGTGCGGGTTGAAGTTTATAACGAAACAACCGGTAAACGGGAAGAATTGGTGGTACCGAAAAAGACGGTTGCTATTATTGAAAATCCGTTTTATGCCGTTATGAACGCACCAAACAGCACGATGCAGCGACTGATTAGAAAGCTGTATTTGCTGGATGCTGTGGACGAAGAGGCAAGTTCTGGTAAGCTCGATTTGATTATTCAACTGCCATATGTCGTGAAGAGTCCAACCCGTAAGCGGCAAGCAAATGAACGGCGAGAAGAGCTCGAAAATCAGTTGGCAAATAGCAAATATGGCGTTGCCTATGCAGATGGCACAGAAAAAGTGATCCAGTTGAATCGGAGCCTTGATAATAACTTGCTGAAGCAGATTGAGTATTTGACCAATTTGGCCTTTGCTCAGCTTGGCATTACCCAAGGCATTTTGGATGGAACCGCTGACGATAAGACAATGCTGAATTATTACAGCAGGACCGTTGAACCGATTATGGCTGCTATTACCGATGAGATGAAGCGGAAATTTTTGAGCAAGACTGCCAGAAGTCAACGCCAGACGCTGCTATATTTCCGCGATCCGTTTAAGTTGGTACCGGTGAACGACATTGCTGAAATTGCCGATAAATTTACCCGTAATGAGATCATGACATCCAACGAAATTCGCCAGACGATTGGTATGAAGCCTTCTGATGATCCTAAGGCGGATGAATTGCGAAATAGTAACATTGCGGAGGCAAAGCAAGATTTGGACAATCGACAACCTGTACCAACTGAAGATAAGGGAGAGGAGTAAAAATCAAAATGGCAAAAGAAAATTATGATTGTCATGGTTGGGCGACACAGTATGGTGTGTTGTGCGGCGATGGCCGAACGATTATGCATGGCGCTTTTGCTGACCAGGATGGTGCGACGGTTCCCCTGATTTGGAACCACAACCATGATGACCCGGCAGATGTGTTGGGCCATGCACTATTGGAAGCAAGACCGGAAGGCATGTATACCTACTGCAAATTTAATGATACCAAGAACGGTAGGACTGCTAAAGAGTTGGTAAAAAACCAGGATATTACCTCTTTTAGTATTTACGCAAATAAATTGCAGTACAAAGGTGACCGGCGCTCTGGTAATGTGCAGCACGGTATGATTCGGGAAGTGAGCCTGGTGTTGACCGGCGCAAACCCAAAAGCAGGTATCGAACCCGAATTGCTGCACGGTGAAGAGAGCGAAGATGCGGCTTTTATCTGCTGTGCTGATGAAAATACTGCTTTTTGTGAAAGCCTGGAGCATGATGACACAAAGCCAGCAGAGGAAAAACCTAGTGAAGAAAAAGCCGCAGAAGAAGCAAAGAAACCTGAAGATGAGGAAACCGTTCAGGATGTGTTTGACAGCATGACGGACCGCCAGAAGAAGGTTGCCTATGCTGCGATTGCGGTAGCAGTAGATGCTGCAAAAAATAACGATGAAGCGAAACACAATGATGAGGAGGATGGCAATATGAAAGAAAATATTTTTGATAAGGGCAGTGCCCAGCATGAAGATGTACTGACCCACAGCGACATTGAAACCATTTTTGACACTGCCAAGAAAGGCCGACTGACCCTGAAAGAAGCTTACGAGGATTTTTTGAGCCACAAGTCAAATTATGGAATTGACAACATTGGCGATTTGTTCCCGGAATACAAGGAACTGAACAACCCGCCCAAATTTATTGACCGCGACCAGACCTGGGTTGGCAAGGTTATGAACGGTGTTAAGCACTTGCCGTTCAGCCGCGTAAAAACCAGCTTTGCCGACATTACTGCGGAAGAAGCACGTGCGCGAGGCTATACCAAGGGTAAGAAGAAGGTAGAAGAGGTTATTACCCTGGCAAAACGTACCACTGACCCCCAGACTATTTACAAGAAGCAGAAACTGGACCGTGACGATGTTTTGGACATTACCGGTTTCGATGTTGTTGCGTGGATTAAGAACGAGATGCGCGGTAAGCTGGAAGAGGAACTGGCACGCGGTATCCTGATTGGTGACGGCCGTGACCCCAGCAGCGATGACAAGATTCAGGAGCAGCATATCCGCCCGATTTGGACCGATGATGATCTGTTTACCATCAAGCGCGAAATTACCAAAGGCGCAACTGCTGCTGCTACTGCTGAGAACATGATGGATGATGCCATCCGTGCCCGTAAGGAGTACAAAGGCAGCGGCAACCCGGTTCTGTTTACGACCGAGGATGTGCTTGCTGAAATGTTGCTGTTGAAAGATAAGAATGGCCGCCGGATTTACAATAGCGTAAACGACTTGGCAACCGCTATGCGTGCGAGCAGCATTATTACTGTGCCTCAGATGGAAGGTTTGACCCGCAGCACTACCGCTGGCAAGACCACCGATACCTATACCCTTTATGGGATTATGGTCAATCTGGCAGACTACAGCGTTGGTGCAGACAAGGGCGGTAGCGTGAACATGTTTGATGATTTCGATATCGACTACAACCAGTACAAGTATCTGATTGAGACCCGTTGCAGTGGTGCGCTTACTGCTCCTAAGTCCGCAATCGTATTTGAGACTAAGGAAAGCGTTACCACTGAATAAGTTTGCCTTTTGGTTAGTCTTAATTAACCAAAAATCAAAATGGAAGTGAGGAGCCAGGGGAATGCGCAAGTTTTTTGGTGAAATCGGTTACCAGGTGATGGAGGAAACTGCGCCGGGGGTTTGGGAAGAAAAGATCACTGTGCGGCAATATTACGGTGATTGGGTGCGGAGAAAACGCAGGCTCGACACGACAAATGAAGTAAATTACAGCATTACAATCCAGAACAGTTTGAGCATTGTAGCGGATGCCTTTGCTTTTGAGAATTTTGCAGACATGAGGTATGTGGAATTCAACGGCAGTAAATGGCAAATCAGTGATGTTGAGCTGAATTACCCGCGGCTTGAGCTGACGATTGGGGGGCTATACCAAGATGGGAACGCGAATTGATTTGCAAAAGCAGCTGGCAACATTTTTGGGATGCCCACATTCCGGTCCAACTTGCAGGGCGTATTTTCAGCCACCGACCAATACTGTGATGAAATATCCATGCTTTGTTTACAGCCGGGATAACGGAGACCAGTTGTTTGCTGATAACAAGACATACCGATTTAAACAGCGATATCAGGTGACTTATATCAGCAAGAATCCGGATTGTGGTGAGGTTATTGCAAAAATGTTGATGCTGCCTTATTGCAGCTATGAACGGCATTATGTGGCAGATACACTGCACCATGATGTTTTTACAATTTATTATTAGAGGAGGAATAGAATATGGCGACTCAAGCTTTGGAATGGGATAAGACCGGTGAGCACTTTTACGAAAGTGGTGTAAGCAAGGGCGTGCTCTATGTTCTTAGCGATGAAGGTAAATACGACAATGGTGTTGCCTGGAATGGTTTGACTAACGTGACCGAAACCCCCAGTGGCGCTGAGGAGAATGCAATTTATGCGGATAACATTAAATATGCTTCTCTGCGCAGCACCGAGGAAATTGGCGGCACGATCGAGGCTTATACCTACCCGGATGAATGGAACCAGTGTGACGGTAACGGCGAATTGGTAAAGGGCGTGCATGTTGCCCAGCAGGAACGCAAGACTTTTGGCCTTTGCTACCGTACCGAGATCGGTAACGACACCAGCACTGAGAGTGATGATGGCTACAAGCTGCACCTGGTATATGGCGCTACGGCAAGCCCCAGCGAACGCAGCTATGATACCCAGAACGATAACCCCGATGCTGTGCAGTTTAGCTGGGAGTACACCACAAACCCGGTTAATGTTGCGGGCTTTAAGCCGACCAGCCTGATTACCATTGACAGCCGGACTGCGGATAAGGTTAAACTTACCGCTCTGGAAACAATTTTGTATGGTTCCAGCACAGCGGCTGCCCGACTGCCCTTGCCGGATGAAGTGAAGACTTTGATGACTTCCGGCGGCTGATAAAAATCAAAATGGAGTTTTTTGAAAGGAGAATAAACACATGCGTAAAGAGACAATTACTTATACGGACTATAACAATGTGACCAGAACTGAGGATTTCTTTTTTAATCTGAATGAAGCGGAACTGACCGCACTCCAGTATGGAGTGGATGGTGGCTTGAAAGAAATGCTTGAACGAATTGTGAAGAGCAATGATAACAAGCAGATTATGGCGTGCTTCCATGAGTTGATCGCAAAAAGTTATGGTGAGAAGAGTCCTGACGGCAGACGTTTTATTAAGAGTGAGGAGTTGAGCGAAGCGTTTATGCAGACTGAAGCTTATAACGAATTGATGCTGCGTTTTATGACCGATGCCAATTATTCGGCTGAGTTTATCAATGATGTGCTGGCCGATGTTACGAAACGTACTAAGGAACGCAATGCCAAGAAGGACGAAATTAACGCGATTGTACTGCCTGCGCAGAGTTAATTAAAAGAGGTGGACAAGGAATGCTTAAAGTAAAGATTCCAAAAATTGAAGGGGCATGGAATGGCGAAACGTTTGTTGATGTTCCGGAAACGGAATTGATTTTGGAGCATAACCTTGTCTCCCTTTCTAAGTGGGAATCAAAATGGAAGAAACCGTTTTTTGATGGAAAAGAAAAATCAATTGAAGAAACGCTGGATTATGTCCGATGCATGTGCCAAGTAGAACCCGATGATGTAACGATTATCGGCGCTTTACCAATGGACGAATTGCGGCGGATTAATTTATATATTGATGACCCGATGACTGCAAGCGTTTTTAAAAACGACCGACATAAAGGAAAAATCCAGCAGAAACGGATCACAAGCGAGTTGCTTTATTATTACATGACCGCGCTGAACATTAACTGGGAAGCCGAATATTGGCATTTGAACCGGTTGATTGCGCTGATTAAGACTTGTAACCTGGAGAACGCGCCGAAGAAGAAAATGAGCCAGAATGAAATTTTGAGGCAGAACCGGGAACTGAACGAAAAGAGAAAAGCAATGCTGCATACAAAGGGTTGATTCCCCTTTAGAAAAGGAGTGGAAAAATGAGACTGAGTAATGGCGATGTGTTGATGAGTTGGCCACTGAAAAAGCATGTAATCAGCGCTGGCTGGTGGTATAACAGTGGAATTTTGCACCGGGCTATTGATTTTGGCGACACACCGGTTGGAACCCCTGTTTATGCTGCCGAGGATGGGATGGTTAGCATTTGTTACCACTGGAATGGTAAAGTAACCCAAGGTAATACCAATAGTTATGGCAATATGGTAAAACTCAGCCATGATGCGTATAAAGGCGGAAGCTTGGAAACTTTGTACGCTCATTTGAGCAAAATTGTGGTAATGAAAGGCCAGAAAGTAAAAGAGGGAGACCTGATTGGCTACAGTGGGCAGACAGGGAATTGCTACGGGCCGCATTTGCACTTTGAAGTGCGGTACAAATACCAGAGAGTGCATCCGTTGAATTGGCTGGACGACGATTTTACCAGCAAGGTACCCCAGAACCGGTTAGGGAGTTATGTAAGCGTGAAACGAGAAAGCGTGCCTACAGCAAACCGAACAATGCAGCTATTGACGATTGGACCGGTCAGCAGCGGTGATGCGATGAAATTTTATGATTTGGCAAATGAACTGGGGCTTGTGAGTACGGGACTATATAAAGCGGAATATCAGTGAGGAAAAATCAAAATGGTGGTAATACGGCATAGAGGGGATTTGAAAAAGACAAGAAACCTTTTGGAACGAATTGTGCGTCGGAATTACCGGGACGTTTTGAAGAAATATGGACAACGGGGTGTGGATGCCCTGAGTGCAGCAACGCCAAAAGACACCGGAAAAACAGCTGGAAGTTGGGAATATGAAATTGAACAGACCCAAACCGGCTATACGATTGGATTTAACAATACAAACTTGAACCATGGAGTTAGTGTTGCCTTACTACTGCAATACGGGCATGGAACAAGAAATGGCGGATATGTGCAAGGAATTGATTATATTAACCCTGCGCTGCGGCCGGTGTTTGAAAAAATGGCGGATGAGGCATGGCAAGAGGTGGTGAAGGAATGAGCACAAGTATCGATCAGCGAATTGTAGAAATGCAATTTGACAATGGTCAGTTTGAACGCGGAGCAAAGCAAAGTATTGAAACACTGGATAAACTGGACAAAAGCCTGGATTTGCGAGAAAGTGCAAAAAACTTGACCGCTTTGAGTGATGCTGGTAAAAATTTTAGCCTGGATGGTGTTGCCAACGGAATTGAGGTTGTACAGCAGAAATTTACAGCCCTGGAAATTATGGGTATTACTGCTTTGCAGCGAATTACCAACCAGGCGATTACAACCGGCGAAAACCTGGTAAAATCTTTGAGCTTGGACCAGATTGGGCAAGGATTTGGGAAATATGAGCAAAAGACGACCTCGGTTCAGACTATTGTAAATGCTACGGGGGAGAGCATTGATTCCGTTAGTGAGAAGCTGGCAAAGCTAAACTGGTTTACGGATGAGACCAGCTATAACTTTACCGATATGATTGCTAATATTGGTAAATTTACCTCTATGGGCATTGACCTGGATACCAGTGTTACCGCTATGGAGGGTATTGCTAACTGGGCGGCCATTAGCGGACAGGGTGTAAACGAAGCAAGCCGTGCCATGTATAACCTGAGCCAGGCGATCGGTGTTGGCGCTGTTAAATTGATGGATTGGAAGAGCGTTGAAAATGCTAATATGGCCACCAAGGAATTTAAGGAAACGGCGATTGAGACTGCAAAAGCTCTTGGCGAATTGAATGCACAAGGCAAAACGGCAAAGGGTACCGCTGTTACAGTTGAGAATTTCTCCTCCACTTTGTCTGAAGCTTGGTTTACAAGTGACGTATTGCTGAAAACGTTAAATAAATATGGTGAATATGCTGATCAAGTTTATACTGTTGCAACCGAAAAGGGATTGACCTGTGCACAGGCAATGGAGCAGGTAAATGGCGAAACCATGAACCTTGGTGAGCGAGCTTTTAAGGCAGCACAGGAAGCAAAGACGTTTACGGAGGCGATTGATTCCGTAAAGGATGCGGTGAGCACCGGATGGGCCAATACGTTTGAAATTATTTTTGGTAATTATGAAGAAGCCAAGAATATGTGGACCGATTTAGCAAACGATCTTTATGATATTTTTGCTGGCGGAGCGGAAGACCGAAATAACTTTTTGGAAGAAGTTTTTGCCGCTAATACGGCATCGATTGATGGACTTGACAGACCGAGTGGACGGGAACTGATGATCCAGAGCGTTGCTAATGCATTGCAGATGGTAAAGCAGCAGATGGACATTGTAAAGGGAAGTTGGGATGATGTATTCCCACCGGTTACCGCCGACCAAGTTTATAAGTTTTTGCAGCGAATTGAGAAATTGAGTGAAAAGCTGGTTTTAAGTGACGACAATGCTGATAAATTGAAACGGACTCTAAAAGGACTATTCAGTATTTTGGGTATTGTAAAGGATGCGGTAACCAAATTAACAAAAAGCGGGCTTAAAGTCTTGAACACTTTGATTGGTGATATGAACCTGAATATTTTGGATTACACCAGTAACGTTGGGGATTACATTGTTGGGTTGCGAGAATGGCTGAATACCAACACTAAACTGAATGCGGTGATTGGTAAGGGTACTGACTTTTTGGTAAATGGGATTATAAAAAACGGATTTTCCGGAATATTGAATGTATTAAATAAACTTGGCGATAGCGCTGGAAACTTCGGAGCAATTTTTTCTGGCGTTGGCTCTGCAATAGGAACTGTTATTGATAATGTTTGGAAAGGATTGAAAACAGTTTTTTCATGGTTTACTGAAAATATTTCTTTAAAAGGTGTACTCGGCGTTATTACTGCCATACTTGGGGTTTTAACTGGAAAAGAATTATATGGTGCAGCATCGGGTATTCAGGAGTTTGTATCGAAAATTTTCAGTAAAACCGGTCTCGAAGAAGAAAAAGCCAATATCATCGATAAAATCACGAATTTATTTGATTCTTTGCATAATACATTGCAATCTTTTACGAGCGGAATTAAAGTTACGTCTTTGTTTGCTATTGCTGCGGCTATTGGTATTTTGGCAGCAGCAATGAATAGTATGTCTAATTTGAGATTTCCGGATATATTAAAATCTTTAACCGCCATTGGCTTGATGCTGGGAATGCTTACGATTACTCTCGATTCAATGTCAAAATCGTTAAATAAAACTGGATCAAAGGGTTTGATTAAGGCCGGTGTATCCTTAGTGCTTGTTGCGGAAGCAATCAATATTTTAGCTAAAGCTATGAGGAATATCGGAGAACTTTCTATTAATGACATTGGAAAGGGATTGATCGGTATCGGCGGAGGGTTAATTGAATTATGCGCAGCGCTGAAAGTCTTAAACGGAACGAAAATTTCGTTTCGTACAAGCTTATCAATGTTAGCCTTAGCCGAAAGCTGCAACATTTTAGCTAATGCTTTGGATAAATTTAGTAACATGCAATGGGACGAAATTAAACGTGGTCTCGTCGGTATGGGTGGAGCTTTAGGTGAACTCGTTGCCGCTCTAGCCATACTGAATAAATTTGGTGGTGCAGGTTCTATACTCGGTGCAGCCAGCATTTTTGTAATAGTTCGCTCATTGAAAAAGCTATCGGATGCTTTAAAAGAATTTGGAAATCTATCTTGGGATGAAGTTAAACATGGTCTCGTAGGAATGGGAGGCGCATTAGCTGAGGTAGGTTCTGTTATTGGTCTGGTTGGTAAAACTTCTGGATTTTCCGGTCTTTTTGGGTCCGGCGGCATTTTTATTGCGGTTCAATCACTAGAAAAATTAGCAAAAGCATTTAAGCAGTTTAGTAACATGCAATGGGACGAAATTAAACGTGGTCTCGTCGGTATGGGTGGAGCACTTTTGGAAGTCGGAGGAATGTCCGGCTCTTTGGGTAAAATTTCTGGATTTTCTGGAATTCTTGGTGCTGGAACAATTTTTGTTGCAATTCAGGGCCTAAACGATCTAGCAGATGCCTTTTGTAAATTTAGTAACATGCAATGGGACGAAATTAAACGTGGTCTCGTCGGTATGGGTGGAGCACTTTTGGAAGTCGGAGGAATTAGCGGAGCACTTGGATATCTCACTAATTTCGCCGGATTGCTTGGAAGCGGATCGTTATTATTAGCAATTCAGGGCCTAAATGATCTAGCAGATGCATTCTATAAATTCGGGACTATGTCTTGGGACGAAATAAGCCGGGGATTAGACAGTATGGGTGGTGCACTGAGTGAAGTTTCGCTTGGAGCATTAGCAAATACGTTTTCAATTTTTGGTGCGTCTGCTATTCAAAAAATGGCTGTTCCATTGGGAGAGCTTGCCGATTCCGTAAAAAAATGGGAAAATGTAACTTTACCAGACGGAATGAATCTTAAACTAGGTTCCTTGGCTAATGGCGTTAATTCATTTATGTTTTCCGGTATGGGAGGAGAAGCTATTGGCGTTGTTGCCCCTGGAATTGGTGAATTGGCCGATTCTGTAAAAAAATGGAAAGACGTTAGCGTGCCGCAAGAAATCGGAACTAAACTAGGTTCTTTAGCAAATGGTGTTAATAGTTTTATGTTTAGCGGTCTCGGTGCGAGTGCTATTAACATCATGGCATCTAGCGTTGGGGTTCTTGCTGATTCCATAAAAAAATGGGAAGATGTTACCGTTCCTGACAATATGGGAACAAAATTGACCTCGTTTGCAAGCGGTGTGAATAGTTTTACTTTTAGTAGTCTTGGCGCATCGGCTGTTGATACTGTGGCGGAGAGTATCGGTGTTTTAGCAGAGTCGGTTCAAAAGTGGTCTGGTGTTAATGTTCCGAGTGATATTGGCGAGCAATTAGGAAATTTGAGTAATGGAATAAATTCTTTTAGCTTTTCTTTTTTGGGCGCTTGGTCAATAGAAACACTTAATGAATCTTTTGGCGGATTGGCAGAGTGTGTTAAACAATGGAATGGTGTTTCTATTCCCGAAGGGTTAGGAGCTGATTTGACTGATCTCGCTAACGGTATCAAATCGTTTGACGATACGGATAGTTTTGCAACAAATTTAAAGACCTTCGGTGAAAACTTTAAAAAGTATTACGACAGCATATCTGCTATTGAGCCGGAAAAAATGATGAATGCGACAAATGGTCTAAAGGGCATTGTTGATGTTGTAGATTTGCTAGACGGAAAAGACGTAAGTCAGCTTTGGACCATGGGCCAAGCTATGCAGGATTTGTTTAGCGTTGATGACAGCATGTATAACAACCTGGAGCTGCTTTATTCCAACATGCAAAAGACCGGCGAAACGATGATTGACAGGCTGATGCTGGGCATTACAAATAAGGCGCCTAATGTTACATTGACTGCACAGCAGACGATTACCAACATTATTGGAGACATGGCAACGCAAATTGGTACAGACCAGACCGTTGTGATTCAGGCTTTTGAAGGGATGCTGGATGCGGCCATTGAATATTTGAATAGCCGTAAAGAAGACTTTGGCAAATATATCAGTAGTGTTTGCGATGAGATGATTACTGCTATGAGTAATCGGTATGACGATTTTGCAAATGCTGGCAGCTATGCGATTGCCGGGTTTATTAAAGGAATGAAAGATGCTAAGACGGATGCTATTACGGCAGCAAGTAACATTGCTTTGGAAGCATACCGCGCTGCTTGCAATGCCCTTGATGTACACAGCCCCAGCAAAAAATTTGCATGGATTGGTATGCAAACCGATAAAGGATTGGCAGAAGGCATGCTGAAGTATGGGCGAGTGGCGAAAGAAGCTGCCAAACGAACCGCGAGTGAAACCGTAAATGCTGCACAAAATAGTATTTATGGAATCCGAGGGATGTTTGACGGAATTGACCTGACACCGATTATCCGCCCGATTGTGGACTTGGATGCTGTAAAAAACGGTGTTGCACAGCTGAACGGTATGACGACCGGAATGAACACGGGTTTGCGGCTTGACACCGCTTATGCTTATGTAAGTTCTGCGGCTGCCAGCATGGATGCCAAGAAGGCTAATGAAAATCAAAATGGATTGGAAAAGGTAGCGAACGAGTTGAAGGCACTGCGCGATAACCCGCCGGTTACAATGAACAACAAGTTTGACATTACCAATCCGGACCCGGAAGCTGTTGCCAATAAGGCGGTAAGCAAGATTGTGCGGCAGATTGGACGAGATACCAGCAGAGGATAAATGAAAGGAGTGCTCCACAATGGGAGTAATTGTTTTTAACGGTGTGAGCAGCGCCGATTATGGGATTGTTGTGGAGCATTTCCCAGATACCAGTATGCCCCAAAGAGATTATGGCAAAACGCACGTTACCGGACGTAATGGAGATATTGTTACGTACGCTTATGATTCTTTCGGGAACGTTGAGCGAAATTATGACGTGGCTGTTGCCGATAAAAAATATAGATTTTGGGAACTCGCAGATCGGATTTCCGATTTCTGCCATGCAGGGACTGGATATTGCCGGTTGGAAGACAGCTATGATCCGGAGCACTACCGAATGGCAATGTTTAACGAGTCCGGGAATATCACGAATATTTTAGACCATGGGGCAAGGACAACGTTGACGTTTGACTGTAAGCCGGAACGATATCTGAAAATTGGCGAAAAGACGATTAGCTATGATGTAAGGGATAATGAAGCGATTGAATATCGTTTTTATAATCCGACGCCATATCCTGCAAAGCCAATTATCCGACTTTATTCAACCGGCGGCGGTAATGCGATTTTGAAATGGACGGCGAATAACCTCCAGAGCGATTTTGACATTACGTTGCGAGATATTGCTAACGATTGGGTTGAGATTGACTGCGAAAAAGAAACAATGTATCAGTGGCTGTATGGTGAAAAACAGTGGCTGAACACGAGAACAACTGCTACAACATTTCCGTTTTTTGGAAAGGGCGAGAATAGTTTCCGATTTGAAAAAGATGGAACTGAGCAGTTGGGTATTAGCAAAATGGAAGTAATACCGAGGTGGTGGCGGCTATGATGCTTAAAATTTACCTGGACGGCGATACCGATAAGGAATTTGTAGCCAATAATGCGAACGGCGTATTGAGCGATGCCATTAATGTGCGAGTAACAAGAGAGTTGAATTATAAGGATAAGCGTGGCGGAACTTACGAGCTGACGTTTGATTACCCTTATAATGGAGAGCTATTTGATGAATTAAAATTCCGGTCGATTATTGTTGCGGAGCCATATTATGGTGGAACGCTGCAAAAATTCCGGATTGCAGAAAAATCAAAAGCTGAAGGGGAGCTTGTCTCGGTACGATGCACCCATATTGGTTACGACAAAGAATCCCTGGCGATTGAAGGGACCGGTGTAGAGCGGCTGCAAGGTTCAACTTACGGCTTGACACAGGCGCTGATTAACATTGCCGCCAGCACGTTACCGGGAACCAGGCGAAATGCTTTTAGCTATGAAGTAATGAGTGATTTAAGCAATTACCAGGATGGCAAGGAGTTTTTGCATACATTCACAAAATCCCTATACGATATCTTGTATGATACCGATACTGGATTGATGGATTTGTATGATGGACTCGAATTTGACTGGGACAATGAAAAATTGCTCGTTTACCGACAAATTGGAAGCGATACAAATTTTGTGTTTGATGACCGGCACAATGCTGTGGATGTGAAAGATACGGCAAAAATGAGCGATTATTTTACCGGTGGTTTTGCTTATTGGTATGGGTACAAATACCATCATAGCGGTAAATGGATTGGAACACCGCAGTTGGTTGCCGGGCAGCAATATACAGTGATTACCGGTGGCTGGGATGCACAGGATAGTGTTTTGGTGCAGCTTGATTTAGACAGCGGTGCAGAATGGGCGACGGGTGAACGAATTTATCTGATTGGTTATGGGTATCAGGTTTTGACGTTTACACCAACTAAAAATCTGAACGTTGCAATCAGCACGAATACGGATCAGGTGAATACCGACAGTGTAAAACTATATAAAGGCAACGGAACAACTGGCGAAGAGATTCCATTGACTGGTGATTGGAAAGATGGGTATTGGCTTGGAACCAGCGACACCGTTGGTACCTGGATCGACAGCTCTACCAGCGGGTATGACAAAAAAGTATATGCGGACCATACAGACGAAGCGGTTATCAACACGAAATATGATTACTCGAAACCAATGATTATTGATGCTTCCGATGCTTTTGATTCCAAGCCTGACGGAGATAAACTTTATGCTTATGCACGAAAAGTGATGACACCGCTGCAAAAAGATGCGGTAGAAAACACAATCAATTTTACTGTTGTGTTGGACCCAGATAGCGAAGAAGCGAAAACATTGCGTCTTGGGGACCGGGTAAGAGCGAAGAGTATTTATACCGGTACTGACCAGAAGGTGCGAGTAACAAAAACTGTATATAATCCGATTGGGCGGTACTACACTGAAATTGGCGTTGGTGAACCGGAAAAGACAATTACAGAAGCAATCATTGGTGTTGGAAAGTGGGGTGGTTAAATGGTTGTGAAACATGATAGATCAGTGGATTTAACAAGACCTGGTCTGCCTATCGATTTGCGAATTGTCCAAGGGGATGCTCGAACGCATTCAATTACCTATACTCTTTATGAAGGAAGTATGCGATGGATTATCCCGGATGGAACAACCGCCGTTATTCATTACGCGAAAGGCGATGGAACCGGAGGAGAATATGACAAATTGCCAGATGGTACAGAAGCTATTGAACTAAACAATAACGAATGTACAATTACGCTGGCGGAACAAGTTCTTACCTGGGCTGGTTGCGTCAGATTGCAGGTGACATTAAGTAATCAAAATGGTCAGCAATTATCATTTTGGGAAACAATTATTAAAGTCCTCCCGAATGTAGCCGGTTACGTTGCAAAAAGCGAAGATTATATAAGTGTTACGCCGTCCGCAATCGCGTCTGAATTAAATGATTTGCGGGTTGATTATACTGGGAAACGGCACAGTAAAGCCGGGGATGCCGTACGAGAATCTGATAAAAGCCTTGCCGAAAAAATTGATAAGCTCAATGAAGGCGGACTTAATCTTAAGGATGATGTGATTGCTGCGGATGTTAGTAACTGGTTAGATGAACACCCGGAAGCAACTACTACGGTGCAGAATGGGGCGATTACGGAGACAAAAATCAACGCCGAATTTTTGCCGTATATCACAAATTCGTATATAACGCCTCAGATGTTCGGTGCAAAAGGTGACGGAATTTCTGATGATACCGACAACATAAAAGCTACTATTACTTATGCTCGGGACAAAAAATCTGTAATAGTTTTTCCAGCTGGAAATTATGGGATATCAGAACCTCTAGACGTAAATTTTGATATAAAAATTATTGGAGAAAATGCGTTTATCATCCCTCTTAAAGATATGACACATTTTATGGGAATAAATACAACTGAAAAAACGAATTCCGGATATATTTTTGGTCTTGGATTTTCCGCTGGAGACACATTCTCTGTAACTACGGGAATTAAAATATCTTATGTAGCAAATTTTCGTTTGCATGGATTAAAAATCTTTAATACAACGGTTGGAATTGACTACATAAAAGGATATGAACTTTTGGTCGATAGTTGTCTGATTCGAACATCCATTCCGAGCGAAGATTCAATTGGAATGGATATAAAAACAAGCGATTCTCATTTTTCAAACATTATCATCATAAACTATCACGTCGGCATTTACGATGAGTATGGTGGAAATTTTTATGATAAAATTCATGCATGGATTGCAAATACAGCGATTGTAAAAAATAGCATATATTTTCGTGCAAACGGAAGTGCATACATATCTCAGTGCTTTAATGATACATACGAAACGGCTATATATATAAATGGTAAACAAAACGTCGTTGTCTCTGAGTTCAGAAACTTTTACAATAGTAACTATATAAATTCCGACATTATAGACGATACTCCTGTACTTTTTCATATTTCAGACGGACAAGAAAATCAAAATTTGGTATGCTATGGTATAGTCGTTCCAGACGTGGGCTCTTTATTCGGTGGAAAAAAAGTTAAGTTTAGCAACGTTGAAAAAGAAAAGTGGAATCACGACTATAAATCGTTATGTCCGGATTCTTTTTCAGCATACTGTGATGGTGTCCCAGATGGATTGATAGTATATAATCCGGGGATAGCAGTGTCTACTAGTAGCGAAGCAAGTTTATGGGATATAATGTATAATAGGATTTATAGAAAAGGACGTTATTGTAAGCTGGAGTTTGCCGCTTTATATAAGGGGGCTGCAACGAATCTGAATAACGCCTTTACTTTTATAAGCCGAAATACACGTCCAGAAAAACCAAAAGAATTACTCGCATATCTTAGCAAAGGGCAGTATGATATCCCGGATGCTATGGCATATTTGTATATCGGCGGTAACGAACTAAGCTTAAAGCTTCCAAGCTCAACATCAAAATTCATTCATTTCGATGTTGAATACTACACAAATTGATTTTAACTCGAAAGAAGTTTGTCATGGAAAGCACGACATACAAGCATCCGGATACCATTACCAAGATGTACGCCGCACAAGAGCAATTTCGTTGCGCCACGAAAACAGGCTTTAGTTAATAAATTACACAAAAATACAATTCAAATTTGGTTTATAAAATCAATAACGCGGCACGAAATAAGGAGCGTGATAAGCTATGAACCCGCAGATGAACCGATACCAGAATCCATTCAGCAGTCAGATGAATGTTCCGGTGATTCCTGGAAAAATGGTGATGAATGAAAACGCCATTACGCCACAAGATATCCCGATGGATGGAAATGTGAGTTTGTTCCCACAGGCTGACTGGAAATGTGTTTGGGCAAAATGGTGGAATTCTAACGGCATGATTTGCACTTGTAAATTTGTACCGGAAGAAACCAATGTAATTACAGAAAAGGCTGAAGAAAACCTGACAATTCAGGATTTGAAAAAACAGCTCGATAAGATTGAGCGAATGATTGAAAAACCTTATCGAAAACCGTACAAAAATAATTACCAGAAAAAGGAACTGCCGAAAAAAGAAGAGCTGGCAGAACCCAATAAATAAAATCAAAGTCGAATAAAGGAGGAACTCTAGTATGTTTGATGCAAAACAGTTTGCTATGAATTTTATGAGTCAGAATCAAAATCTTCCGAATAACCCGATGATCCAGCAGTGCACCACTCTGATTCAAACCGCTGATGCGGAACGTGGGGAAGAAATGGCAAACAATATCCTGAAAAGTTACGGAATTAGTAAAGAAGAGGGAATGCGGATGGCGAAACAGTTTTTCCATATTTCCGGGTAAGATTTTAAAAGGATGTTAAAAGAGACCTGTAACCACCGGTATGATGTGACGCCGGATAGGACAGGTCTTATTTTTTTTTTGCAACAAATGGCTGGATGGATAGAGAAATCCCTTTGCGCGCGGGGATGACTTTGGAAGTTTTGCTGTTTGAAATTTATTTTTTACACATCAATTTTGATGAAGGAGGAACGTTTTATGTTTAATGGTGGTATGACTATGGGTCCGAGTCTGGCTGATATTGCGGCAATTACCAATCGCCAGAATGATGACGGCAATGGCTTTAATAACGGTTGGTGGATTCTGATTCTGCTGATGGCGATGTATGGCGGTTTTGGCGGCTATGGAAATAACGGTCGTGAAGCAACCGCTACTCAGGCAGACATTCAGCGTGGATTTGACACCCAGGCAGTAATTTCTAAGCTGGATGGTATTTCGAACGGTCTGTGTGACGGTTTTTATGCTGTGAACAACGGTATGCAGACCGGTTTTAATGGTATCCAGATGAACATGATGCAGGGCAACTTTGGTTTGCAGCAGGCGATCAATGCGAATAATATTGCAGCTATGCAGAATGCAAATGCCTTGCAGACCCAGCTTGCAGATTGCTGCTGCCAGAATAAGCAGGGGCAGGCACAAATCATGTATAACATGGCAACTGACACCTGCGCGATTACGACTGCGATCAACAATCAGACACAGGCAATTATGCAGAATGATAACAACAATTATCGAGCATTGCATGACGAAATGGTTGCAAACCGGATGGCGGATAAGGATGAGATTATTGCCCAGCTGCGTACACAGTTGAATCAGTGTACCCTTGCGACAAGTCAGCAGGCACAGAATCAGTATCTGATTTCTCAGCTACGTCCCTCCGCTGTTCCGGCTTATCTCGTTGACAATCCCTTCCGAAGCACCGGTAATCTGCCTTGCCAGCAGCCTACTTGCTGCAATGGTTGAGCGTTGTAAATCAAAATGGAATGTGGGAGGGTGCTGAAAGGTGCTCTCCCACCTATTTTTGATAATTCCTTGAAGGGAGGAAAACGATATGATGCGATTAACCAACACCGCTGAACAGACGGTTACGACTGGTAATTCGGTTTTGTTTAATAATGTAAGCAAAACTGGATGCAGCGAATGCCACCGGTTGGGAACCGGGTCTGTAAAAATGTGTCGGCGTGCGAATTACGACATTTATTTTAAAGCGAATGTGACCGGAGCAACTGCTGGAACTGCTGTGACCTTGGCCTTGGCCCTGGATGGTGAAGTAGTACCAAATACGGCAATGACATATACGCCTGCTACCGCGAATGCGGTTGGCGAGGTAAGTATCAATTATCCGATGTATAACGGATGCTGCGATTATGACCGGGTAAGTGTTGTGAATACTGGTACTGAAGATGTTATCATCAGTGCAAATCCGCTATTTGTTGTGCGGAGAACTTGTTGAAAGGAGGAGCAGAAATGAGTGAAAAAGAATATGGCTGCGAGGATACTTGCAGAATGCGGGAAAATCTGATCACCGAATTGGCTCCTCACATTTCATCTGGTTTGCCAAGTTCGGATGTAGACGAAGCAGGTAAGGTTGTTGACATGATCAAGGACCTTGCTCAGCATGATTATTATATCGCAAAGGCTTGTTATTATGAAACTGTAGTGAAAGCCATGAAAGAACGCAATGATCGCTACGGATACGTATCTGAGCCAAGCATGTACGATTGGAATACCGATAATAACATGCCGGCTTGGTGGAATGATATGAAATCTGGAGAATTTGACCCACGAAAATATCGTATGGGTTATACGCCCAATGTAAATCGATTTGATGATGAGCGGTATGGAGACATTGACCGTTATGGCAAACCTTACCGGGAGTGGAAAGAATCAAAACGGCACTATCATGATTCCAACAGTGCTACTGATAAGGAAGACATGACAAAACACGCGCGTGAACACATTGCAAATAGTGTTGCTACCATGCGAGAAATTTGGGGGAATGCTGAGCCGGAACTGCGTAAGCAGATGAAAGCCGACCTGCAAGCCCTGATTGGAGAAATGACTACCTGATACAGGGTGGTCTAAACGGTTTATGAAGACGTTTACCATGAATGGATATTTATGGCGAATAATAATCGTAAACCCAGGCAGCACCCAACTTGTGGATAGAACCGGAAAACTTACCCTGGCGACAACAGACCCAACTGATTTGGTGATTTATATTTCTGGCCGCTTAAAAGGGGAGAAGTTTATAACCGTTCTTATCCACGAGTTGGGCCATGCTGCTTTATATTCTTATGGGCTGTTGGGTGATATTCACCGAATGGTGCGGCCTGAATATTGGATCGAAGCCGAGGAATGGGTTTGTAATTTAATCGCTGATTATGGATGGGTGATATTTAGAACCGCTTATTCCATAATGGGTGAGAATGCCTGGATGTCCATACCTTACGAGCTGGATCGAATAGCGTAAGGGGAGGTAAAAAGTATGGAACCGTGGGTACAGATGGTGGCAACCATTGTGTGCAGTGTATTGGCATCAAGTGGCTTTTGGGCTTATTTACAGTCACGCCGCGACAAAAACGATGCAAAAACAAAGCTGCTGATGGGATTGGCGCATGACAGGATTGTAAGCTTGGCAGATGAATATACAAAACGCGGCTATATTACGCGAGATGAATACGAGAATCTGCACGATTATCTTTATCTGCCATATGCGGCAAACAACGGAAATGGTACAGCTAAGAAAGCAATGAAACAGGTTGAACAATTGCCTATGCACGACTATCCGCATGCTTGAAAGGAGTGATGAAAAATGATGAATAACAAAACCTATGATGTTCTGAAGTGGGTTGCTCAGTATCTACTGCCGGCTTTGGCTACCCTGTATTTTGCGATTGCGCAGGTGTGGGGGCTGCCTTACGGCGAACAGATTGTGGGTACGATTACTGCGATCGATACGTTCCTTGGGGTAATTCTGGGGATTAGTACCGCGCAGTATAACAAAGCTCTGAACAGCGAAAAGAAGTAAACTTAGGTCCATGTAATATTGCGTTGGGTGATATTCCCTTATAAATTGAGGAACCCACAGATAACGCTTGACGCAATTATTACATGGACTTTTATTTTTTCTATTCTAGAATAGAAACATGTTGTAAAATTTGCGAATTGTGGTATAATAAACCTATCAATAATTGAGCACTAAACCTACGAATACATTATAAAAAGTTTGAGATTTAGACCGGTAATAGTAAGAGCTGCGTTATGAGAATTTATCCCGATATATGTGGTTTGTGGGACCGCGGCGATGTGGATACCCTGAACAGCTACTTTGGCTATACCATCCACAACCTGAGAGGAAAACCCACGAACAGCGAGTTCATCGCAATGATCAGCGATAAGATCCGCCTGGATAAAAAGCAGCGCAGGGCGTGAGGCAAAACGACATTCTGTGGTTGAAAAACTGGCTGATTTGAGCACTGCGCTTACGCCTATAAATCCCGCCCTTTATTGCGGTGAAATGATAAAAACACACTTTTGACCCAATAAATAATCTAGGGCAATACCGCATAATTCTAAGTGCCGATACGGCGAGCGAGGTGCGGCAGCTGCTAAGCCAAAAGCGCAGATAATACTTTGTGTATTATCGAGCATTTTGGCAACGCAGATGCCGTGCCGCAGCCGCCGAAGCGGTGCTTAAGCCGCTAGGCGGGAATTGTGCGGTGTTGCCCTATGTCCAAAACGATAAACTTCCTGCATTGGTTGGCCCCCAATCTGTGCAGGAAGTTTTTTTGTCCAAAAAAGTTCCTCTGTAAGCAGAAAACAGCGGAAAATAAAAACAAGCAAAAAAATTGCCCGTTTTAAGTGATTGCTGCCATGCGTGCTCTGCAAAAATCCTGCACCAAAATACTGGGATTGACTGGATTTTTATGGCTATGGCCTGTATAATAAATTCAGAAGAATTGCTGCAGAGCATGGTGCCGATAAACAGTACCATGCTTTGTGGGCAAAACGTGGAAATACATCTGCAAGGGGAGTCATTTTGTGGAAGAAAATGCCCAGGTAAAAGTCAGCGCTATCATTGTGGCGGCGGGGGCTTCCCGCCGAATGGGATTCGATAAACTCAGTTACCGCCTGCCCGGCGGCAAAACCGTGCTGGAAACTAGTGTGGCGGCTTTTGCCGCCCACCCGCA
>ULVV01017405.1_pt1 | contig 65579 bp, 76 predicted proteins | sample 1959761 | NCBI WGS metagenome assembly ULVV01 (sample SAMEA4835795, study PRJEB28245) | human gut metagenome | biome: gut microbiome; material: fecal sample | place: Denmark | collected 2008
TAAAAATTTTTAAAAATAAATATTAATTGTTTATTTTGGGAAATAGGAGTCACCAATGAGAAAACGAATTTTCGAGATAATCGAAGTTGCAGAAGATAATGATAAATGCAGTAAAATTTATGATACATTTATGATGATAACGATATGCGTTAGTATATTTCCATTAGCATTTAAGAATCAGACGGGAGTATTTAATGTTATTGATAAGGTTTCGGCATTTATATTTGTTGTGGATTATATTTTGAGATTGGTGACTGCAGATTATAAATTGGAAAAGGGTGTAATATCATTTGTTATGTATCCGTTTTCGTTTATGGCTATTGTCGATTTGCTGTCAATTTTACCATCTCTAATTATAGTGAATAATAGTTTAAAATTGTTGAAAATATTTAGACTGTTCAGGACTTTCCGTGTGTTTCGAGTGTTTAAATCATTTAGATACTCAAAAAACATCCAAATGTTTTTAAATGTCTTTCATAGGCAGAAAGAATCTTTGACTGTCGTATGTGTTCTGGCTGTTGGATATATATTTATTTCGGCACTTGTTATATTTAATGTAGAACCGGAAACTTTTAACAACTTTTTTGATGCTATATATTGGGCTACAGTATCTTTGACAACAGTAGGTTACGGAGACATATATGCAGTTTCAATGGCAGGAAAGGTTATTACGATGATATCATCAGTGTTTGGCATTGCAATTGTAGCATTGCCAGCAGGCATAATAACAGCAGGATATATGGAGGAGTTGAATAAAGATAAATGATAATACACAAATCAACCATCAGAGTAGGAACAACAGAGAGGTGTTTTCGCATGATTATGCCTACTCTTATGAGACAGTTTAAGGAAAGGTGCAGATATTAAACCATTTGCTTGAGAGGGATGGGTTATGCTAGATTGTGTGCACACATCAGGTCATTTTGACCTGCATCAGCAGATGGCGTAGGAGAATCTGGCGGCGTGTTTCAGCTTGTCCATGTATCTGCCATATTTGCACGAACTGAACTTATATAATGACAATAAGCTGCTGGTGTTTCCTATAAAAGATTTGACAGAAACTAATCCTGTATACATACTTAAGAATAAGGATAATGTGTATGTTGAAGGAACTGATGAGTTTAAGCATTTGTTGAAAAATTCGGTGAAAGACCTTGAAGTTTCTGACATGTAAGGAGGATTTTCATGAGCAATATTATTGTTTTGTCAGGCAGTCCGCGTAAGGGTGGCAATACTGACCTGTTGGTTGATGCATTTGTTAAAGGTGCGGAAAAGAATAATAATGTAGAAGTCGTTTCGGTGGCGGATTATAAGGTCAATCCATGCAATGGCTGCAATTCGTGCTTTGACAGGGAAGGACATGAATGTTTTCAGCAGGACGACATGCAGATAGTTTATGATAAGTTAAAATGTGCTGATGTGATTGTCGTTGCCTCGCCAGTGTATTTCTATGGAGTGAGTGCGCAGCTTAAAGCAATTATCGACAGGTTACATACTCCTATGAGAAATGATTTCAAAGCCAGGAAGCTGGCATTGATACTCGTGGGGGCAGCAGTTTTGCCGGAATTGTTTGATTCTATTAAGATACAGTATCAGCTTGTGCTTAATTTCTTCAAGCTTGAAGATGCGGGAATGGTGCTGGTCAGAGGTGCTAAGGATAAAGGTGATGTCAGGAACACTGATGGGCTGGATGAGGCTTATCGGCTGGGATTGGCGATGGAGTGATACTGTATAAATAATGGAGTAATAGACATAAAAATTGTACAAAGGTTAATTTCGTTGAAATTGAAGTTTGTGTGAGTGATTCCAAATGCAAATGGAGGGAAAATTTGAATAACATGAATAGAAGATAGATGTGATTTTAAAAAGGCAAATTTCTTGACAGCACTGCAAAAAGATGTATAATAATCGTAACAGAACCCACCACGCCTCTGGTTTTTCATGCGCAACCCGGTGGGATTTTTTATTTATGGAGTGTTTTATGTATCAATATCCTAAACAAATATTAACAATAGAACAACAGGTTCAATCATATATTGATGCTGGTATGATAATTACTTCTCGGTCAGATGTAGAAAATGCGCTGAATTCAGTTGGATTCTATCGCTTACGAGGATATTGTTTTCATTTATATGATAATGCTGCCAAAAAGTATGTTCCGGGGACAAGGTTTGAAGATGTCCTGAAACTGTATTATTTTGACCGGGAATTATCCTGCTTAATTTTTTCTATGATTTCTAAGATTGAGGTATCTTTGAGAGTGCGATTAGTGGAATCGTTACTTATACATAGAGAACCACTTGTTTTGCAAGATTCGTCGATTTTTAAGGATAAAAAACTGTATTGGCAGAATATGTCTACCATAGCATCTGAGATTGCTCGATCTAATGATGTGTTCATTAAACATAATTTTAATAATCATGATGGAGAAGTGCCTGTATGGGCGATTGTTGAGGTTTTATCTTTTGGCACTTTGTCAAAGATAATTAAGAATTTGAAAACAGGAACGGGAAGTTCATACTCAGTATTGGCGGCTAATTATCAGTATAAATCGCAAAAGGGAAACTTGGTAAATCCATCTAAGAAAATGTTCACTTCATGGATACAGGGAGTTTCAGTTTCAATATTACGTAATATGTGTGCCCACAATTCGAGAATATACAATCGAACAATACATACTACACCAGAAATCCTTGATGTAGATAAAATTACACCTATGCCTGTACATAACGGATTGTATCAAATCTTATTGGCAATGAAATATCTAAGATCGTCAGAGGAAGAGTGGAAAGAGTTTGTATATGAATTTGATAAGTTGATTGAAAAAAATAATAGCATAATCAATATCGCATCAATGAATCTTCCAACAGATTGGAAGACACATTTGAGTGTTTAAAACATGTTTTATTGCATAAAATAATAAGGCAGACCTAACCAAGCATTTTATGCTCAAACCGGTTAGGCTTTTGGCGGAGTGTTACGATAAGCACTTCGCTTTTTTGATTTATGTGCAGCTTAAAGCAATTATCGACAGGCTACATACTCCTATGAGAAATGATTTCAAAGTAAAAAACTGGTATGGATACTGGTTGGACAACAGTTTTGCTGGGATTGGTGATGGGATGAAATGCCAATGTATCTGCAATTTTATAATTTACAGATACATTGACTTTTGAATTAATATTTATAAATGACAGTGAAAACTAAGCAGCATAATAATTGTGGATTTTATTTCCTACATAGTTTAACAATCCAAGTAAAATATGTTCACATACAATTGTCTGATGTAACTGAGATGCCGTATCAGATTTGTATGATAGAAATGCATTTATAAGAAATCCTTCAATATCAGAAGGCAGATAAATGCCATATAATGGATTGAATTTGTATTTATTACATGTATTGCACACTTTTTCTGCCAAATTATTTATTTCTGAATTATTAAATAATCCTTCATCAGGATAAAATAAATCATTAGCCAATAACTTCAATTGTAAATCATAATCAAAGCACGAATAATTAATTCTATAATGTAACTGATTAAGCCATTCTTTAGAATTAAGAAGAAAGACTAATCTGGAATAAATATTAGTTATTTCCAAAGATAAGTTTAGAAAATCCTCGAGCATACTGTCATTATACTTAATAAAAGTATGTCTATAAATATCGTGAATAACATTTTTGGAAGACAATATATTGATTGATATTAATACTTCCTTTTTTATAAACTTAAAGTCTATAGCGCCTGACTGACCAATTGGAAATTCAGGCATTTTTTCATTGTCTTCAAGCAGATTATGAGGAAAAACCTCAAAATAATTGGCTAATTTAAGAATAATTCTCGTAGAGGGAGTTGAGCTTTCCCAACGGCGGATTGTTCTTACATCAACATTTAGATCTTCGGCTAATTTTTCTTGTGTAATGTTTTTTATTTTACAAAATTCTCTTATTTTCATAATGTTATACCTCGCTTTCAAATGAATAATAATATGTTTAGCGTATAAAAAACAGGACATTTATTATAAAATTTGTAGCATTTATCAAAAAGTTGAATTTGAAAACAAGATGAATATTATTGACATTTTTGTCAAAAATATTCAATGATAAATTTATTAACTAAAGCTTCAAGTTGTGATTTCTTTAGTGTTGATAAGGAATATATGCTGGATATCAAAACTGGTACTAAGCCGATTTCATTTGGCGATTTTTCTTATTACTGGATTGTGGGAATAAAGTCTGTGTCGGTAAGAACAATGTTGGTTGACGGAAAACTTGCAAGAAATGAAGCAATCAAACTTATTCATATGGTAGATAAAAGAAAGAAATCATAGAATTATATGCTTACCATCAAGGAAGCAGCAGCTTATTTTAATATTGGTATAAAGAAACTGAGAAGAATTGCAGAGAACAACTTTGGTATAGTGGTGGTGTACTGTGAATATTATGAAGTGGTTTACATACTCATTAATACAGGAATGCGAATATCGGAGTTCTGCGGACTGACACTAAAGGATATTGATTTTGAGAACAGAACTGTGAATATTGACCATCAGTTGCAGAGAACATCGGATATGCGATACATCATAGAAACCACTAAGATGGATGCAGGAACAAGAGTATTGCCAATAACAGAGAATGTGTCACAGATGTTTCAGACAATTATTGAGGACAGAAATGCACCGAAAGTGGAGAAATCCATAGACGGATATAACGGATTCCTATTTTACGATGATAATGGAATGCCACTTGTTGCAATGCATTGGCAACACCGATTCAACCATATGGTTGGCAGGTACAATGATATTTACCGGATGCAGATGCCAAACATCACACCTCATGTATGTCGACATACTTATTGTTCAAATATGGCGAAATCGGGAATGAATCCAAAGACACTACAGTACCTCATGGGGCATTCGGACATCAGCGTCACCATGAATGTGTACACGCATATCAGCTTTGATGACGCAGAGGAAGAATTGAAACGAATGGAAGAGTTCAGAAAGGTACAGGCGGAGGTTGAGCAGAAGAAAGAGAAGACGATGTCACAGAAAATGTTCAAGGTAATTTAATATGGAAGTGGGATGACGCTCTGGATTAGGCTGGGGCGTTTTTTGTGGTTTATTCTAAGCGTGTGTTATTATAAAAACAGATTGACAAACTTGCAAAATGTGATAAAATGAAATATTCCTAATTTATTGGAATGGGCAACATAGCATACCTGGATAATTGGGGCGTGGGCTTCAGAAAGGAGGTAATGCTATGAGAAACATTTCTGTCACTATAGACTGGAAGTTTATTGTTGCTCTTGGTACGTCTGTGGTAGGTATCATTTTTGCTATAAAAATGGACGAGACTGCAGCTGAAAGAGTGTCAACCAATGTGGTTAATGCTTGCAGAGAATTCGCAATTGCTGAACAGTGTAATTGCTAATTTTACAGTTAGGGGCATATGGCTAGAAAGTTATATGCCCTTTAACTTTCATGTGGAGGAACATATGCATATAAGAAATAGAATTAATGATATAAAGAAATTAAGATGTAATGCTTGTCAAGATTATTTGAAGTTAGTTGCTATTGAAGGGTGGAAAAAACCGCTTTACGAAAAAACTCAGATGTCTGTAAAATATTGGCCGGGTAAATATGAACATGCATATAAAAATATGCGTAGAAATGGTATAGACAACTATGAAATTGATGACATGGACGTAACTTTTATGTCAGAAATTATTCATAAGTGTCCAGAACTCTTTCCCTCAAAAGTTCAAACAAGAAAGGCAATAGAACTACTTACAGAAGATAGAAATGTTAATGGACATTCGGATGAAAATGAAGAATGCGAAGAGTTGTATATATATGCTTTTCAGGCACTTTCAAATTTACAACATTTTATAGATATAGTTGATAAATGGGAAAATGAAATACCTGATGAGATAAGGCTAGAGTACAATCAAAGATATTCAGCAAAGATTGATGAAATGAAAAAACTTATAGATGAGGAACGTATTGGTCAGGTGCAAAATATCAAGGATATTGATAGAGATATTCAGAGGATTTTATCAAGTGAGGATAGTTTAGCAACATGGTGTGATATAATTAAGCTTTATATGGATAGGAGCCTGATTGACCATGATGATAAGAAATATCAAGAATTTGTTTTAAGAGCATCTGATGCTGGAGTAATCCATGCGCATGGACGAGCAGCAGATTATTACTTGAACATAGAGAATAATTGTGATGAGGCAGAGAGGAGAATGCGATTGTTAACCGAATGCGAAGAGTTTTCAATAGGTGATGTTCATTCAATAATGACTGCAATTTCAAATTATATGGTCTGTGGGAATATTCTTACAGAAGGATTGGAAGAACTGGTGCTGTCTTTGATTGATAGAGGATATCCTATTGAAAAGAATGGTTCAAACGTATATGTGATGAGAAGAAAGAGAAAAAATTCTTAGTAGTAACCCATCCCCTTTTACTACTAATTTTACTACTAACAGGTAGTAACAACTTGCAGGGTTCTGCTCTGATTTGCCACAATCTGTAATTTCAGAGCATGTCACAATAACCCCGGAAACCCTTGCAAACAAGGGCATTCTAGGGCAAAACAAGGAGAAACAAAACTATGATAAAAATACTTTTTGTTTGCCACGGCAGGACTGTGAAAATGTAGTAAAATCAGTGTTTTATGGGGCAAAACGGGGAAGATTTTTGCACTTATAGTAGTTAGGGACTACGGTAAAACTACGAATGGAAAAATGAAAAACAGGAAATGTGGATAATCGTTAAAATGTGAGGAATTATCGTTAAATGGTAGGAAGTAGATGGTAGTTGACTTATCCCACTGTAAGAGTGATATATGTTATACCCTTTGAAAATCAGATTGGAGGATATGACACATGGAGAATTTACAGAACCAAAAGAATAATGAGAAATTGGTCGCAATTTCTGAAAAATATATGTTGACTATTCGAGAGGCTGCATCATATTTTAATATTGGAATTAAGAATATGAGAAGGCTGTGTGAAAGCAATGAAGGAGAGTTTAGCATCCGTTGGGGTAATAAATATCTTATTTGCAGACCAAGGCTTGAAGCATATTTAAATCAACTTATGGTGCGGGAGCAGAATCAAAATGATATAGGATTGGAAGAAACTCATGGTGTCGATTAGAAATACAGTATCAAGTGAAAAATCGACATGATTTCTCAAAGTATATCCATATGCTGTTGATAAGCCTGTAAGGGCTATGATTCTAGCATGCGGAATTTGAACCAAGGGAACTGGTAATGGTGGAATGTGAGAAATATAAAATTGTTATATTGAGTGATAAAAAAGAATTGATAATAATTCATCATTTTTTTTGAAATTTTAAAAGTTTTTGATTACGAATGTCATAAATGTACTGTCGAAATATCAAACAAATTTGTTTGGACAGAGTAGCTACATTGAGTGCGTAGTTCTGCTGACAGAATTGATAGTGTGAAAAAGGCATGAAATAAAGAACTTTTCCGAGGGCTTGGACGAAGAAAATTCAAGCCCTCGGTTTTTCCGCGTTTTTAGGGGTGCAGTGAGGCTGATTTTTATAGTTGAATAGACAGAAGAGCTGATTTAGGGTTGGGTAGACAAAAATATTTAATTTGATTGTCCGTTTTTTGGTACAGCATTTTTGATAGTATTATAATTGTGGTTAAACGAATCTGTATATATTCATACATATTCATACTAAATCATATGAAAATATATAAAATACGTTGAAAAATGGAGCTAAAAGTGGTAAAATAAATTATGGCTGATTTTAAAGAGAGGTATTCAATATGGAAAAAATGATGGATGATAGATGGATAGGTATAGAAGAAACTGCTAATTATCTAGGTGTTAATAAAGACACAATCCGTAATTGGATAAAAAAAGATACAGGAATTCCAGCTCATAGGATTGGTAAACTGTGGAAGTTTAAAAAGTCTGAACTAGATGCTTGGATTAAAAGTGGAAAAAGTGCTGAAAAATAGAAAGGTGTTATGATAAGTATATGTTGAGAGTTTTTGAAGCATTTGCAGGATATGGAAGCCAGAGAATGGCACTGCGCAATATTGGGATAGATTTTGAAGTGGTAGGTATTTCGGAAATTGAGGGGGATGTTTTACAGTCTTATGCAGCAATCCATAGTGATTTCTTGGAAAAAAGAAAAGAGATTGACAAATATGTTCCTGAAGATAAAGAGGAAATGATAAGTTACCTTGAAAGTATTAATGTTCCACTGGATTATAAGACTTTTGAGAACAGAGCTAGAAAATTAAAACTTCCTAAATTAAAAGATCAGTATTTGGCAAACAAACTAATTGATAATTATGGGGATATTCAAAACATCGATCCAGCATCATTGCCAGACTTTGATTTATTCACATACTCGTTTCCTTGTCAAGATATCTCAGTTGCTGGTTATCAACATGGATTAAGTGAAGATTCTGGAACAAGATCATCATTGTTATGGGAGTGTTGTAAAATAATTGAGACTAAAAAACCTAAGTATTTAATGATGGAAAATGTTAAGAACTTAGTGGGTTGCAATCATAAAGAAAATTTTATGAAATTTCTTGAGTATTTAGAATCACTAGGCTATAAGAATAGTTGGAAGATATTAAATGCTCGTGACTACGGAATACCTCAAAATCGTGAAAGAGTTTTTTGTATAAGTGAATTGCACGGAGAAAAAGATTTTGAATTTCCAGAACCAGTTAAACTTAGATTTAAGTTGTATGACATTTTAGAGAAAGATGTGAATGATAAATATTATTTAGGAAATGGCCAAGTAATGAATGTTCCTATCGAACAGGAATATAGCTATTGTTTGGATTCAAACTACTGGAAAGGAGTTACCTTAAATTCTTTTTTAGAAAAACATAGAAGACAGTTAGTTACAGATAAGATTGACGAAAATGGAAAATACGTGCCGAGAAGATTAACCCCAAAAGAAACTTGGAGACTGATGGGGGTAAATGAAGAAGATATAGAAAAAGCAAGTCAATTAATTAGCCAAACTAGCCTATACAAACAGTCTGGAAATAGTATTGTGGTTGCAGTACTAGAAGCTGTTTTTTCAAAGTGGTTTTTACAATAATTCATATGAGGAGTGATTAAAGTATGAGCAGAGCAGAAGATATTACTAGTATTAGAGAAAAACTCGGAATAACACGAAAAGAATTTTCGGACGCTCTTTATTTCTCAAAGGAACAAGAGAAACTTTTAAGGGAGTGGGAAATGGGGAAAATAGATGTTCCAGAAGATGTTTATGAAAAAATAATGTCTTTTCCTACAGAGGCTCCTTTTAAAAACAAGCCAATAGAGGAATGCCGATTTAAACAAATCGATTTATTTGCTGGAATAGGTGGAATACGCCAAGCGTTTCAAAGACAAGGTGGATACAATGTATATTCTTCTGAGTGGGATAAATTTGCACAAACAACCTATCGAATTAACTTTGGAGAAACCCCTGATGGCGATATTACGCAGGTCAATGAAAATGACATTCCTGATCATGATATTCTTTTAGCTGGTTTTCCCTGTCAGCCGTTCTCGCAAGCCGGACTGCATAAAGGGTTTGAAGATGCGAGAGGAACACTCTTCTTTGATGTGGCTAGAATAGTTAAAGCTAAAAGACCCAAGGCTTTTATGCTGGAGAATGTTAAACAGTTGAAGGGACACGATAAAGGAAATACTATACGAGTGATTTTATCAGTGTTGGATGAATTAAACTATTATGTCCCAGATCCACAAGTTCTAAATGCTTATCATTTTGGAGTCCCACAAAATAGGGAGAGAATTATCATTGTTGGTTTTAATAAGGATTATCTTCCGGAAAACTATGAAGAGTTTAAATATCCAGAGGGACACATTGACGATAGTGTTCGAGTAGGTAATATTTTAGAAACGAACGTAGGTGATCGTTTCACTATTTCGGATAAACTATGGCAAGGACATCAATCAAGAAAAAAGATGCATGAAAAGAAAGGTAATGGATTTGGGTTCTGTCTCTTCAATGAAGATAGCAAATATACAAGTACAATCAGTGCTCGTTATTATAAAGATGGAAGTGAGGCTTTAATAGAACAGCATGGAAAAAATCCGCGAATGCTTACTCCAAGAGAATGTGCGAGGCTTCAGGGATTCACAGATGCCTTTATCATTCCTGTGTCAAATGCTAGAGCCTATAAGCAGTTTGGAAATTCTGTGTGTATTCCTGTTATTGAGGCAGTTGCTAAAGCAATGTTAGAGTATCTCGTAAAGTATAATATTTTATAGGTGATGATGATGAGAAAGATGTTGTTAAGTTTTAAGCCAAGTGTATATAGGAATATCTACGCGGGTTTGAAAATATTTGAACATAGAAGAAATTTTCCAAACGAACCTATTATGGCTTATATGTATGTCAGTAAACCTGTTAGAGCCATCACGGGGATAGTATATTTAAATAATCGTCATGAATTAATTGATTGGGAGCAAGAGTTCGACTATGATTCTGAGGCGTTACAAAGAATCGATGATTATAAAAAATCATACAGATATGCAATGGAAATAGCAGAATTTCAAGAAACTAATGCAATTAGTTTAGATGACTTAAAAAGAGATTTACCTAGATTTGTGGCCCCACAAAGCTACATATATCTAGATAATAATCCAGACTTATTAAGGTATATTGAGGAAAGAATAGTTGAACAAGGAATAAATATTAAGCACGATTTTTCTTCAATAACATCAAAACAGGTATGTGTTCATTGATAATAAGGCGAGGTGACTAAATTGGTCAAGCCTCGCCTTTTGATATGTTATTCGTATTCTTCAACAATTAAGCTATCCCAGAAATTATTATTTGCTCTCCATTGAGAATACGGTCTCACATTTCCTTCATACATTCCGCTATCAAAGAATACAGTACCCTCGCTAACTAAGCGCAACCATTCATCATAATTCATCGGTTTTCCGAAGCATATTCTTGTATAACACCTGCAGAGTTGGTTTTGCACGTAAACCATCCTTTATCATTGAATTTATCTTCGAGCTTTGCTTTTAAGCATTTATCAGTTCTTTTTGATGTAGGCGAATGTTCTCCATACCATCTTGCAATTTCAAGATTCTCTATTTGAAGAGGTTGTGGAACGATGGTAGCTTTGTTAACTCTACGGTCACGAGAGAAAGAATAAAGTGCTACAATATCCTTATTTGGAGTAATAACAAGGATTTGCCCAAAATCGTTGTAAGAACCGATTTTAGGGCATGGAGACCCAGACCATGAACAACGACCGCCTTTTGATGCGTTAGGCTTGCCAAAGATTCTAACAAAACTGTCCTGTTTTTCATATTTAGTAGATCCACGGAATAAAGATGTGTAACGAGGGTTAGTGAATACATACATATTAGCGGACCAATCTCCAAAAGTGGTTTTTGAAGTGGTCTCATTTTTTAATTCATATCCCCATAAATCTGCTTCATTGTCAGCATTTGCTGTAATTCCAAATTGCTGTTCTAACCAATGACCTTTTCTTCCGTCATGGCGTTCATTTTTTCCATCGACATTAGGTCTGTTTCCTTTTACATTTTGTCTGAATAGATCAATAATTTGTTCTTTTGTTGTCATAAGAACTCCTCCTTAAATATTGTTTATAAATTCTTCTACAGTAATAATTTCTTTAGAGACGATAGAATCTGGAAAGGTATTGTCACTTGTCATCAAATAACCGCTGAATTCGTCCTTTAAATACCAACTCTTTCCATATTTTGCATATACCTTTTTAGGAACGTTGCTTTCCAATAAGCAAATAAAAGTGATATTTTTCGTCTGGGATTCAGGAATAGTTTTGAAATCATCAGGGGTAAGTGTATTACTGATAAGTACATTATCTGATAATTTCTTGGATAGACCTACGCAGGTGTGCTTAAGCTGACAAAGACAGCACGCTAATGGGTTTACCCCACGTAATTCGCCATTTCCAATAGTTCCATATCTTTGACACCAAAGAATATCAAAGAAGTTTTTCATGTTTGTTTTGTTAGATTGGCTTGCTAACCAGATAACTCTTTCGAGTTTTCCGAGCATATCAAAATCATCATAGAAATTTGAACGTGTTTCAATTCCTAATGGGAATTGATAGAAGGTTTCAATCCATGTATCTATTGGGATGATTTCTTCATTTGCAAAGCCTTGCTGAAGGAAACAAGCCATAACCTTTTCTGAATAACCTTTTAGTTTGCTACCAGAATTATAGAAATCTTTGAAGAAATCTTTGCTCCAAGTACGATAATCTGTTTGCTCAATATTTAGAAAAGCACTAATAAAATAAGCAGCTCGCCATGCATGACGATTGAAAGCATCGACTAGAATTTCGGCAAAGTATTTGTCTTCTTCTGAAATCTCTCCTGCAGAATAATATTTGCCAGATACGTTTGTGATAAAATCATCTTTGTTTTGTTTCCATGCTCTAGGCATTACACTAAATGTTATACCGTCAATAGTAACCGAATTAGTAAAATCTAAACGGAACAATTCTGTCATTGAGTGATGTAGCTTTTGGAATGTTGGAAAATCAGAATAGTCTTTTTTTCTAACATCAGTGTATGTAGGAATTGCATAATACTCTAAATGACTCCAGTTATCTGGGAATACAACTTCCTCACCAAAAGCACTCATAAAGTTATACAACATACGCATTTCACTTTGTCGACCTGTTTTAGGTTGCCATGCTGCTACAAAACGAGGAATTGAATAAATCTCTTCATAAAATCTTCCGTAAGGTATTGAAGATCCATACGATTTTTCAATGTACTGCCATAAATCGGTTAAAATATCAATGTAGTGGTTATTTCCTTTGCAGCAATCAATGACAGTCTGGCGTGTTATCTGATCACTAAATCCGATTCGATTTGATATTTCGTCTGTGATAGCGTCTGTTATAGATTGAGAGGGACTTTGATTAACTAACACCAAAAAAACTGCATCACATTTATCGTTGTGTATTTCGTAGCTAACTGAAACAGGACAAGCGATAATACGTTCATCGTTAATTAAAAAGTGAACATACATTATGGGAAACTGTGGTAAGTCTGGATAATATAATTCTATCTTTGGAATCCATTGCAAGGGTAAATTGCAAATCTTAACTAATGTTTCGTATTTTAATGTAAACATATAACCTCCTATTTTAGTTCTGGCGCTAGGGCAGCTAAATTTCTATTGAAATACAGTTCAGTTACCCTTTTGCCTTCAAAGATTTCTAACATCATATTCAAATGCCATAAGGTTTCTTTTTCCTTTAACTCGTTAAGCGACATCCAGAATATTTCTCCCTCTGATGAGGATTGAATATCTCCAGAATATGTGTTGGTCTTATATAGGAAAACCATATAGCGAGAGCCATCTTCTTCAACCCAGTCTTTAATTCCACACAGCTTAAGATTAGATATGGTCAATCCGGTTTCTTCTTTTATTTCTCTAATCATGGAATCTACAACGGATTCATTATTCTCAACATGGCCACCAGGAAAGATTAGTCCTTTTGTATCGTGTACAAGTTTTTCTTCAACAAGCACATTACCTTGTCCGTCATAAATCATGCACATATTGGTTAGTTCAACAGCGACTTTACGATTCATTCGTTCCCCCTCAATCATTTATAGTTTCCATGATGTCTTCCAACTTACAATCCATAGCCTCACAGATTTTAAGAAGAACATCAGTTGTGATGTTTGCACCTTTGCCAAGTTTTGCAATGGAAGCGGCACTGATTCCGGCAGCCTCCTTAAGGTCGTTTTTGTTCATTTCTTTGTCAATTAGCATTTTCCATAACTTGTTATAACTGATTCGCATAATCAACCTCCTTGTTTTACAGCCAAAAGTTAAGTGAATCATCTTGCTGTTTTTCTGTGAGATAGTTTTTCAAAAGTTCTACATCTTTACTGATATCTCGTGGTCTAATTCGGTTAATAACCTTTTCTTCAACTTCAGGAGTCCAGTAAATTTTCAATTTTTCCCTAGCTCGTGTGATAGCAGTATAGAAGATATTGTGTGTTACAAGTTCCTCAACTTCATCTGTAATAACTATTTTTACAGAGTCGTATTCCAGTCCCTGTGCTTTATGAATAGATACGGCATACGCAATTTGGAATGGTACAACAGTGAATGAGGTACTTTCATCTCCATCTTCATCAGCACTCTTTAATTTGTGCACACAAAATCTAACTAACGATTTTCCTTCGCTTTCCCTACATTCAAGTAGTTCGAGGTTAATACGCTGGAGATCACTTTCATCTACTACCTTAGGTATCTCAACATCAAACTGAATGCGTTCTTCATGAGTGTCTGGGTCTAAGATTTCAATTCCCTTTATGATTCCCTTCATGTTATTGTGTATGACAGGGAAAAACCTATCCGAATCAAGGAAGAGAATAGGGTCTTCAATTTTATACTGTTGAATGTCCCATTGAACAGCAGGGTTAGGATTGCTTTCCTGTAAGAATCGGTTGATGTTGTTGATTCCGTATAAGCCGTCATAATTCAGACAAAGGATAGCTTCTCCTGGGTCAAGAGAAGAGAGTAGGGATGCATCTACTTTTAAGGAGTAGCTTTCTCTTTCAATAACTTCTTTTGCAGTATCATCCATCTGTCTGACCTTATCCCACAGTTCAAGTAATCGTTCATCCTTGGTTCGATGGGGCTGGGTAAGTTCAAATACAGCACTTTCTGGTAAAAATGCTTTTAATACCGAGAACCAATTTCCAAATTGAATGGCGTCAATCTGATAAGTGTCTCCAACCAATAAAAGCATTTCAAAATTTGCCTTTTGAAGAACCTCAACCATATCTTTATTGCTGACGGTACTACACTCATCAATAACCAATAATTTATATTTCGCAAAAGCAGACCCTTGGCGTTTGAAACTTTCAATTGTTGAGAAAGTTGTATTTTCTGCATCAATCTTTCGCATCAGATTTTCTTTTGCTGGATTTGTTTGGGTTAGATATAATTTGGCATCATCATTTAAGTAGTGAGAAACATGATTTATAAGTGTAGATTTTCCTACACCTGCAGAGCCGTATATTACACCGACTTTTGACTCTGAAAATATACGAGTGATAATGTCCTTTTTTTCATTACAGTCAATTTCATAATCGCCGAATAGTAGCCAAAATTCAACATCATCACTGTAATTTTCAATGCCTGATTCCGCAAACTCCTGTAATCTCTCAATTACCTTGCAGGTATCAAGCTTGTAGTCGTTAATAAATACTTGATTATGCTCAAGCATTAAATCACTTTCAGGTCTGTGCCCTGAATAAAGGCTATCGTTATACTTTTCGATAAGAATTGGATAATCCGGGAAATTACCCAACTCATCAATATCAGTGAAAAGTTGACCTTTACCTTCTGTGTTATTCCTTATAAATCTTGCGAACAATTCTGGGCGTTTGTCTTTACACGGAATACAATCAAAAACAGCACCTAATTTTGGATTATGTCCAACAGGAGATCTGTTAAATGGTAAAGAATCAAACTGCCTGCAACCGTTTGATAAGTATAAATTAGAAAGATGACTGTTTCCGGCGTGTACCCATTCTTCATAATATTTGCTATAGTAGCCGTCCGAATATTGGCCTTTAATAATAACATTGTTCATGTTATAGAGAAGGTATCGCAGCACATTCTTTCCGTTACGACCATTTCGAATAAGTTCTCTGCAGTAATCTAAAATAGGAATAAATATCGTAGATTTAAGATTATTTTTCCATTCAAGAGTAAGTCTATCATATGCTTTATCCGGAAAGTCCATTAGAGCAGTCAAAGTGTACTTTGTTCTAGTAAGGAACTCACAGATTAAGCGTTGTTCTGGATACGGTACTCTTTTTTTCTCTCCTTTTATCAGCTTAATGAAATTTTGAAATTCACAGTCACGAATGGATACCTCCCAGCCGTCAATAATGATAATAGGCATTGTTTTTCCTAATATCTCGATAGTTTCATGTACGAGATGAAACTTTGATGCGTAATTGCTTTTGATTGGAAGTTTGGTAAAAGCAATTACTCTGTTAGACTTGGATTTGTTTTTTCTATCGTCTACAGGCGTAAATGTGATTTCATAATATATTCTTCTGTTTACAAACAGCGGTTTGATTTTCTGAATATAGTATTTATCTTTACTGTCGGCGTGAAATTCCACAGGGTGTCGTTCTATTCTTTCAGAGATCTTTTTATAGTATTCTTGTAAAGTATCATCTAGACGAAGAGGAAACTTATCTAAATTATGTAATACCTCAATACCAAAGTAGTGCCAGATCAGATTTTTCGCTTCTAGCAGGTATTGGTAATATTTAAGCATTAATCGCTCGGAGCCGTCTTCATCCAATGTATATTGTGTGGTGACAACCTCCAAGTAATTATGGAATTTATATAAAGTGTAAAGTTCACTATTTATCTGTGCAAACTCTGTGGCCTTTGTTATGTTTTCTGCAGTGATAGGTATTTCTCTGCCGTTGGCATAAAACTTGAGCATGACATGATTTACGAACTTTGTTAGCTGCTCTAAAATATCTTGAGAAATAGCACCACGAGAATTGTTTTCTATTTCATCTAAATGCCTGCATATGACGTTGTCTATTTTACGGATGGATTCATCAATTGATGGCATCAACATCATCCTTTCTGATTAATAATATTCTCCATCATCCCAATCATCGATAAATGCATCATACGGAAATGCTTCGGCAAACTGGTCGGGATGAAGCTTTACATACAAATTGCGTATTTTGGTTCTGGATCTTCCTAAAAAAGGAGTTGCAGAGCCACTGACTAAAAAACTGTTGCTTATATTGTTTAATTCGCCAAGTAAACCAAAAACATAAGATTTTAAAGATGGATCGGCAAATGTATCTGCTTTTGACATCCATTTGGTCTCATACAAGTCTTTTATTTTACATGGTAGAGTCATGTCGATTAATGATGCAGCATAGTTTTCTTCAATGAGAGTAACCATGATTTCGTCATAATCTGCTGTGAATTCTTCAAGCAGTAATTCGTCTTCAGAAGAATAGGGGGATTCATCTACTTGCTCTTCTGGAATCTGAACACTTGTTGTTCCGGCAGTGCTGTTACCATCTAACCCATTTACTAGGTTGCTTACTGCGTTACCCCATGCATTGGCTACTGACTGTCCGGATGCCAGTATCTTTTCTTCAAGAATATCATGTGGGGTTTTATCAGCACTCTTCGGAGTGCTTTTTTCTTTGCCTGCAGCTTCTCTCAAGATTTCCAAAAATAAGTCTGTAATCTTAAGAGAAGCATTTACAGGGTTAATATCAGGAATATCATTCTTGAATTCGTCAGCAAGCAGTTGAGCAGTTGTTTCTCCGAAGCCTTCAAGATATGAAGAAAATTCATCACCTTCATTTAAGTTTGCCAATATAAGAGCAGAAACCTTTGAAATACTTGTATTGCCATTGAAGTATGATTTGAAAGTTTCAAGGCTAATGCTTGCTAATAATTCGGGTCCACTTTCGTTCATCATGGTTTCAAAAATGGTCTTCGTAAATAATTTGGTATTACTTTTTCCACCAATTACATTCTTTAGTTTCTTTGCAAAAACCTTAAATTCCATAGTTCCACCACCGTAATCATCTATTAATACCCAAGCCTACCCACGGCTACCGAGTTCTACCTACCCACTTATATATACTGGGTAGTGTAGAAAGCAAACAGCAAGTGCTTGCTATTTGTGAGTATGTACTGGGAAATTGGTCTAAAGAAAATTATATCAGAAAAAAAGACGAAAATCTACACCTTCACAGTTTATTAGTATGTGTTCACAGAGAAAATTTGTAAAATAGGCAAGATTTGCTTTCTATCCGACCATTTTGTTGAACTATTTTATATTATTCTCTTATTCTCCGTTTGATTGTGTGTATTTTCATAAGAAACTGAAAAGTAAAGAGGAAATAAAGAAATATAAGAAATTCAGACTTTGGGTTTTGAGAAGGTCTCACAGAAATCTGCGATGCCATCTGAACACCCAAAAGTGTTCATAAAAAATAATATTTTAAGCCTATGGCGCGCGACTTGGGCGAGGATATACATAAAATTTTTGAGTTACCTATAAGGGTATTTCAGACATTTTATGGTATCTCGTCTTGTTGTCGTGCCATAAGACAGATTGTCCTCGCCCCTTGCGTTGCAAAGGCGGAAAGAGGCAATCATGGTAAAAAAAGAAAATGTACAGACACCCGTTAACGCAGCACTTAATTATGCACACCCTTATTTCGTGCCTATCGATGATGGGGACGAAGAAACTATCAAGCACTATAAAAATAATGATGTGCCAGTTGCTCATATTGCACTTCCAGGTCGTATGAAGCATTATTATGCAGTGTTTGATGCAGACACACAGGAAGAGGCAGATCTTATGAACAGAACATTCAACACCTGGGAGAAGAAAGCTGCTCGTGAGGTAGAATCGAGAACGCTGAATGAGACTTCTTATGATAAGCTGTTGGATGAAGGATATGATCCATCAGATGATGCCAGTAATCCAGAAGAGATTATTGCTTATAAGGTTGTGATGGATGCTCTGAATGATGCGTTGGACGAGTTATCGGAGGAAAAACTCCGTGCCTGTAAGATGGTGGCTAATAAAGAGTCACAGCGCAAGGTGGCAGAAGAACTTGGTATTTCAAGACGTACTTTAAGAGACCGCAAGGATGATGCCATGTCGGAACTTAGAAAAAAAATAGATAAATACAGATAAAGAGAAGAACCCTTATGGCAGGCACGAATGTCATAAGGGTTCTCTTTATATAAAAAATAACCATTAGTGTTATTTGTCAAATTTCTGACGGTAACGCTGACGGTTACTTTTTTCTGTTAGTCTTTTTTATAAAATGCTGTTTCATACCCATCGGCACGAAGGAGCAGTCCATCAATCCACTTTGGAGTTCTGCCCATCTGCTCACAGATGGCATTAAGGTCAGCATCCATAGGTGTTTCAATGATCAGTTCATCGTGTACATGACCTACGATAAAGCAGTGGGAGAGAGTACGCATGGCATGGCAGAGGATATCCCGGCTGATGGCCTGTACGATATTTTCTACGAATTTAGGACCATAGGATTCGATACGTTCCCATTTCTTGTTTGTGCCGACACCCTCGTATGTGACAGATTCACCACCGAATTTATTTTCACCAATCTTTGGCTTTACATAGCAGAGACGTCTGCCGGACGGAAGGACGATAAATAACATACCACTCTGATATACAAATCTGATACCATGTGTTTCGGTGGCAGTACGCTGCTTGATGGCTGTTTTAACACAACGGTCAACGTCCCACCAGAACTGCACGATATTCGGATTTGAGACTCTCCATGAGTCAACAAGTGGCTGTAATTCATCTTCAGACAATCCCATATCTAATGCACCCATAGCAGTTAAAGCACCAACAGAGCCACCATATCCAAGTGCAAGTTCTGCAATTTTACCTTTCTGGCGGAGATGTCCGTTAACACCGTGCTTTTCAACAGGGACGTGGAACATTGCTGATGCAGAGGCACAGTAGATGTCCCCATTTTCTTTAAACACCTTCATACGCCAGTTCTCTTTTGCCAGAAAAGTAATAACACGAGCTTCAATCGCAGAGAAGTCAGATACACAGAACTTGTATCCCGGTTTTGGAATAAAAGCAGTACGGATAAGCTGTGAGAGTGCATCCGGCACATCATCGTATAACATATTCATAAGTTCATAATCCCCAGATTTTACGATGTCTCTTGCATCTTCCAAATCGGTCATGTGGTTCTGAGGAAGGTTCTGTAACTGAATAATGCGACCTGCCCATCTGCCAGATCTGTTTGCACCATAAAACTGGAACATACCTCTGGCACGGCCATCGGTACACACAGAATTCTGCATAGCCTGATATTTTTTCACAGATGATTTTGCAAGCTGCTGACGGAGTTTCAGAACATCTGCTACATCAGAAGGTACGGTCTTAAGCAGTTCAATGACAGCTTTTTTATCAAGTGAGTCTGTTTCTACACCTTTGGAAATGAGCCAGTCTTTCATCTGTGTTACAGAGTTTGGATTTTCAAGTTCTGTCTTATCCTTTAATGTTCCCATAAGCCTTGCCTTGCTGAAAGCATCAAATTTTATTGCATTTGTTACAACATCCATATCAAGCAGGATGCCACGGTCATTGATTTCCTGGTCTATGTGGTATTCATCCCATACGCTGTCCGGCACGGGAAAACGGGAGAGTTTCTGCTGAATGGACATCTCAACTTCAACATCCCTTTTATTATATTTTTTGAACAGTTCCCATTTGTCTGGAGCATCGGATGGCATATTTCTTGTTCTGCCACCATTGACCTTAGTAGGCTTGCATGGAACACAGAAGTAGCGGATGAGGTCTTTGCCTTCTTTAAGTTTCTGTTCCTCAAGTCCAAGCACAGCACCAACACCTTCAAGTGACAGTGGAAGTCCCATATATGCAGACCAGATCATGCTGCATCTCCATGAGGACGGGTCGAGGTAATTACCAACGGAATCTTCCGGGATACTGTAACTTTCAAAGTATTCTGGATAGTTTCGGTTAAGCCAGTAGGAGAGAAAGATTCGCTCAAATGATGCATTGAATGCCCATTTTATTACGGAATCATCCGTAAGTGCTTTCAGTATATAGCCTGGGATTTTCTCTCCGTTTGCAACATCTACTACGATGACAGGTTCATCATTGATGGAATATCCAAACAGAAGAATCTCAGCATCTTGGGATTCGGCATATGGATATACTCCATATTTGATAGGTACGCTGGAGTAGGTCTCCAAGTCGATAGATAATTTTTTAATCATTTCTGGAATTTGCATAGATTGTCTCCTTTATAAAAAAGGTGGCAGATGAGATATCTACCCCCCAGATTGTTGTGTTTCTCTGATTGAAAATCAGTTTTTCTTATGATTTGTCAGCCCTAGGCAAAGCCAATGGATGAATTTAATACCCAATCCGATAAGCCATTTCCATGTGGCTGCAAGTGCAAATATACAAAGCATCAGCACAACGGATGCTAATGTAAATTCGATTGCTGCGTTAATAAATGTGTTTACCATTTCCATTGTCATAGATTGTCACCTGTCCTTTCTTTGTCATTATTGACATTCTGTTCCTTTTTTGCATTGTGCTTTTCCTTAAGGAGTTTGATGCCGTCTGTGATTATGATCATCAGACCACCAAGCATCCATCCTACATTCATGCCGAAGCACACCGACAGCATCATATGTTCAATATTTGTCATTGTTTTACCTCATTTCATAAAAGTGACTGGCAGCAGTTCTACCACTGCCAGCTGGGTTAATAGTTACGGATTAAGCAAGGAAATCGTCATCCTCTTCTGTAGCAAAGTCTGATTCAGCACTTGCCTTACCTCCGAGAGGCTCGCCATCTCTTAACTTCTGCAGGTTATTCAAGCCGCAGGCAATACCACGATTGCCATTCACATTGAAAGCGTAGAAGTTGATGGATGCCCTGCCGTAGATGCCGGAATACATCTCAGAACGCTCGATGATAGGCTGTCTGTCTGCATCTACGATACCAGGAGCAGAAGCGGAATTCGCATTCACAAAATAGCTGTTAGCGTATGCCTCATCATCAGGTCTTTCAATGTCACCGTCACGAAGAGGATTCTTGATTGCTGTAAGAGCCGGTACTGACTTGCCATTGCCCTTAAGCTTTGACTGACCTTCCTCATATGCAGCCTGAATGGCAGCCTTAATCTTATTGATGGTGGCGGTGTCATCCTTTGGGATGATAAGTGAAACCGAATACTTAGGCTTACCACCATCGATTGCCTTTGGTTCCCATGCATTGAGGTATGAGAATCTTGTGTCTGGTCCTGTGATTACCTTTGTAGGTACTGTTAATCTTCCGTATCTGTTATTGTTGTTTGCTAAATTTGGCATAGTATTTTCCTCCTAATTATCTTTGAAATCATCAATTGCCGTGTTAAGTGCCTGTCGCTTGTCCGTTTCAGGCACAAGTGTTGGTCTTCCCTGTGGCTTTTCAATCAAGCCTCCAAGGAGTTCATTGAACTTCGTCTTACCGAGAAGAGAAGTCATTGCTGTAATACCGAGAAGTTTCTTCTCATAAGGGTCATATCCGGCATTTACTACAGCTGATGCTACAGCATCTGCATCCACATATCTGCGGTTGGATTTACCCTCGACTACTTTGTAGCCATCATAGTGAGTTCCACTTAAGGCTTGTCCGAGTGCATATTCTTTGATGTCGTTAACCCAGTTTACAAGGTCATCGACCTTTGGCAGGATAGCTGCAATCTCAGCATCCTCAAGTGTGGCAGGCATTGCAAAGTCATATTTCGCCAATTCAAGATTGTACTCTGCCCGTTTACGGCAGGTAGCCTTAATCTTACAGAAGGTGCAGTGGTCACCTGCGTTGAATTCGCCACCGCCTTCATATGCTAACTTTGCAGTTGGTGCAAGAACTGTATCTGCCCAGGTGAGAAGATCAGCTTTTGTCATGGTACAGGTGGAAACATTATCCCTGCGAGGCTGAAAGATTGTCATCTTTACAGTCTTGATGTCATAGATGCCATCGTAGATATCGATAGCACCTAAGGCATAACACATCATCTGTGGATTGTGTTCTGCATCAACCAGAACCCCAAGTCCGTATTTAAAGTCGATGATATGAAGTACCTCATCTGCTACGATAAGACAGTCACCCGTTCCAAAGCCATCTGGCACCCAGTTGGAGAAGTCCAGTCTCTGTTCTACGAGTACAAGAGGGTCAGCACATAACATTTTTGCCTCTTCGTACTGTTCCATGACGAAGTTCCTGTATTCTTCCGTGCAGTTTTCCATCTCGGCATCATAGAATTCGAGGTTTTCTGTCGGATCATGTCCAGCATGACCAAGTGCTGACAGAACTTTGTATTCACAGAGTTCATGTGCATCCGTTCCCTGCTGTGCATAAGGACTTGCCCTGTCCCGGATATTTGCACATAACCTTGCTGATGGTGGACAGTTGAGCCATTGCTTACTGGATGAAGCAGATAGCAGTGCGTGTTTAGGCATTGCCGATCACCTCCAGAGCAGCTACCACATCTGCATATTTATCAGCCGGAATGCCGGAGAGTGTACCATCAGATGAGTATTTTGCTACGATGCCTTTAACATCAGCTTTGTACTTGCCTGCCTCAGCTTTTGATATCTGAGCCAGTTTCGCTCTGACCTCTTCTTTGGTATAAGTAACTGGTTCTGTGCTTTCTTCATCAGCAGCAGATTCCTCTGCCGGAGCGGTCTCTGTTTTCTTTTCTGCCTTTACAGGCTTGTCCTTTTTTACAGCTTTTGGCTGTTCTGCATCCTCGGAAGAGTAGTACTCACTGAGTTTTGCAAAGCCATCGGCTATTGTTCTGTACAGTTCAGCTAATTCCTTATTTTTCATTTGCTTTTGCCTCCTTTGACATATGTCTGACTGTGATTTTCCTTGCAAGCTGTCTTGAAATGACACTTATTGCAATCAGCACATCTGCAATTTCTTTATCAAGTGCTTCATCACTGATTGCCGTGTTTTCTGTTTCTTCCGTGCTTGACATCTGTTTACCTACCTTTCTGAAGGAGTTCCTTTTCCCTTCACTATCCAATGGACATGAATCTGAAAAATGGGCGGCAACTTTTTCTGTAAGATTTAAGTTCCTTATCCCTTCACCATCCAATGGACATGAATCTGAAAAATGGGCGGTAACTTTTTCTGTAAGATTTAAGTTTCTTATCCCTTCACCATCCAATGGACAGAGAATCTGATATTGGGCGGTATGTTTTTTGAAAAATGTGGATTTGTATTTTGCATTAATAAGGAAGAAACAGCATCAAAGAAAAAAATTATAAAAATTCCCGCCCATTACAAGAAATCCTGTCCATTGGATATTGAAGGGAAAGATACATCCCTACCATTTAACGAAAGGAGACGGTTCATATGGGAGTAGGTTACAGAAACTCGGAAGGCTACGCAGATCCTGTACCGTATCAGGCAATCTCTAATATGGATAAGGAACAGAAGCGTTATATGCCGATGGTGTATATCTGTTCAGCATATAGCGGTGATGTGGAATGTAATACAGAGAAAGCCAGACGATACAGCAGATTTGCTGTAGATGCAGGAAGGATTCCGATAGCACCACATCTGTTACTTCCTCAGTTTATGGAAGAAGAGTCAGAGCGTGAACTTGCCATGTTCATGGATATTGCGATTCTTTCCAAGTGCAGGGAGTTGTGGGTATTCGGAAAGCCGACAGCCGGGATGTTAAACGAGATAACTTATGCAGAGCGTAAGCAGATGACAATTAAATATTTCAATGAAGAATGCAAGGAGGACGATTAAATGCAGATGACATTATGTTGTGCGACCTGTGTCGGTAAAGCTGCTAACTGTTTTTATCCGAATAAGGTAGTCGTGGATAATGCTGCAGATATGGAATCAGCAGTAGCAGTTGATCATGTATGTGCCACATACACAGGTAATCGCAGAGGCAACAGTAACTTTATTGAATCAGATGTAATTCCAATGGATATCGATAATGACCACAGTGATAATCCGGCAGACTGGATTACAGAAGATAAGATGGAAGAACTCTTGGGAGATGTGGACTATGCGTTAGTGCCAAGCAGACACCATATGCTTGCAAAGGATGGCAAGTCAGAACGTCCAAGATATCATGCATATTTTCCTATTGAAAAATGCACGGATGCAGCACAGTACACTGCAATGAAAACAGCAATCCAGAAAGCCTATCCGTTCTTTGATGACAATGCCCTTGATGCTGCCAGATTTTTATTCGGTGCAACAATAGGCGAGGTTATCTGGCATGAAGGATGGATGAGCATTATGGAAGTGGTGGCAGATACAGAGCCAGAAGCTGATGACGGAGATTTCGATGATGGATTTGTCGGTGGTCCTATCACAGAGGGCAGCCGTAATAAGACATTATCCCTTTTTGCCGGAAGAGTTCTGAAGAGATACGGGGAGTGTGATAAAGCACATGAAGTATATCTGGAACAGGCAGCAAAGTGTGACCCGCCTTTGGATGATGCAGAACTTTATACTATCTGGTTCTCAGCACTTAAATTTTTTAGAAATAAGATAAGTGGCAGTAATGGATATGTTCCACCAGACCAGTACAATAACGATTTCGGTGGAGAGCCTGGTTCATTAAGACCAGACGATTATTCAGATATCGGACAGGCAAAGATCCTGTCAGCCACATACGGGGATGAACTGAAACACACATCAGCAACGGATTATATAAGATATGACGGAGAAGTGTGGGTGGAAGATAAGCAGATGGCTGTTGGAGCCTGTGTGGAATTCCTCGACTTACAGTTACAGGATGCAAACGATTATATGGATGTAGCCAAGAAAGCACTTATCAAAGCAGGCTACCTGGAAGAATCCGTAAACCAGGGGTCAAAGGTTCTTGCTAAAGATTGTGACATTAAGCCGGATGACCTTCCAATCTTTTATATGCTTGTCGGAGCAGAAAAGTATCTTGCTTTTACTATGAAACGCAGGGATTACAAGTATATCACTTCGGCACTTAATGTAGCAAAGCCCATGCTTGGCATTAAGGTGTCAGACCTTGATAAGAATCCGAATCTGCTGAATACACCATATGCAACTTACAATCTGGAACTCGGCATGGCAGGAGAACAGCCACATGCCCCGTTCGACCTTATTACCAAAATCACTGAATGCTCTCCGGGAGATGAAGGTATGGATATTTGGCTTGAGACACTTGATACATTCTTCTGCGGTGATGCAGAACTTATCGAATATGTACAGAAGGTTATCGGACTGGCAGCTATCGGTAAGGTGTATGAGGAATTCATCATTATAGCTTATGGTGACGGTGCTAATGGAAAGAGTACATTCTGGAACACGGTAGCAAGAGTCCTTGGAACTTATGCAGGTAAGATTTCATCAGATATTCTGACGATGGGTAATAAGGTAAATGCCCAGCCGGAGATGGCAGAACTTAAGGGCAAGCGTCTCATCATCGCATCCGAGATGCAGGAGGGTGTGCGTCTTAATACGGCTATGGTTAAACAGTTATGCTCTACTGATGAAATACAGGCTTGCAAGAAATACAAGGATCCGTTCCATTTCGTTCCTTCCCATCAAGTGGTGCTTTACACGAACCACCTACCAAAAGTCGGTGCGAATGATGACGGTATCTGGAGAAGATTAAAGGTTATTCCGTTCAATGCGAAGATTAAGGGTAATTCCGACATCAAGAACTATGCTGATTACCTTTATGAGAAAGCTGCCCCTGCCATCATGAAGTGGATTATTGAGGGAGCAGAGAAGGTAAGTAAAACCGACCACAAGGTTGATGACCCGAAATGTGTAAGAGATGCTGTGGCAGCTTATCGTGAGGACAATGACTGGCTCGGACACTTCCTTGCAGACTGCTGTGATATCGGCAGTGGTCTTACGGAGAAGTCCGGGGAGTTCTATCAGCAGTATCGTGCTTACTGCATTCAGAGTGGTGAGTATACCAGAAGCACCACAGACTTTTATTCCGCTGTGGAGAAGGCAGGATTTGTCAGAAAGAAAGGAACGAAAGGCACTCTGGTCTACGGACTCAGTTTGAAGTCTGGACAGGATTTTGTGTAAATGACTGTCACGACTGTCATGACGGTCATTTCAGAAACTTTTTCATAATAGCTTAATTTCATAAAAATGTTGATTTTAAGCTATTTATGACGGTCATGATACTCTTTTCTTAAAAGTGCCTTATAGAGAAAAAATAGGTTAAAAAATAGCCTATAGAGAGGTTTGGAAAAAGAGTATCACGACCGTCATAGTTACAAATTTTGATGGGAGGTTCGTGGATGAGAGAAAAGACCATTGAACAGAAATTAGTCAGCGAAGTGAAAAAGCGTGGTGGCATCTGTCCTAAGTGGGTCTGCCCATCCTTTGATGGGATGCCTGACCGATTGGTATTTTTACCGGATCGGCATTTCGGGATGGTGGAGGTGAAAGCACCGGGCGAGAAACCGAGACCTTTGCAGGTGTCCAGACACAGATTATTACAGAGATTAGGCTTTAAGGTGTATGTCCTTGATGCCTTGGAAGATATAGGAGGTATCCTTGATGAGATTCAAACCACATGATTATCAGCAGTATGCAATCAACTTTATAACCCATAATCCTATAACGGCAGTACTTCTTGATATGGGAATGGGAAAGACAGCCATAACACTTATGGCAATCGACTATCTGATGTATGAGTACTTCGAGATTGTGAAGGTACTTGTTATCTGTCCCCTGCGAGTTACTCGAACATGGAGGGATGAGGTAAACAAGTGGGAGCAGCTGTCCGGCTACAGACTTTCCATTGTGACAGGTACTGTCGCACAAAGGAAGAAAGCACTGGCAGCAGATGCAGATATTTATATTATCAACCGTGAAAATGTACCGTGGCTTGTAGATAAAAGCGGTGTTCCATTTGACTTTGATATGGTTGTGATTGATGAATTATCATCTTTCAAAAACCATCAGACAGCAAGGTACAAAGCACTTATGAAGGTTCGACCATTCATAAAAAGAATCGTGGGACTTACTGGAACACCTGCAAGCCAAGGACTTATGGATCTGTTTGCAGAATTCAAAGTGCTTGATTTTGGGCAGCGTTTAGGTCGGTTTATCGGTCAATTCCGACTCAATTATTTCAGACCAGATAAGGTCAATGGAAATATCGTGTATTCCTATAAACTTCTGCCGGGAGCAGAGGAGAAAATCTATGAGAAGATACAGGACATCACGATTTCAATGAAAGCGGTGGACTTCCTTGATATGCCGGAACTCATAAATACAGAATATCCCGTGTATCTTGATGAGAGTGAACAGGAGAAATATAAGGGACTTAAGAAGGATTTGCTTCTTTCTACCCCAGAACATGAGGTAACTGCTGCCAATGCAGCATCCCTTGTGAACAAGCTCTCGCAGATGGCAAATGGTGCAGTTTATACAGATGATGAGGATATCATCACATTTCATGATAAAAAACTGGATGCCTTAGAGGATATCATAGAATCAGCCAATGGCAAACCACTTCTTGTGGCATATTGGTTCAAGCACGATTATACAAGAATCGTGGAGCGACTTAACAAAATCGGTGTGAAATATATGAAGATAGATTCCGATGAGAGCATCACCAAATGGAATAACAGGGAGATACCTGTTGCACTAATCCATCCTGCATCAGCCGGACACGGACTTAACCTTCAGCAGGGTGGAAACACAATGGTGTGGTTCGGCATCACTTGGTCACTTGAATTATATCAGCAATGTGTCTGCCGACTTTACAGACAGGGACAGACAGAAGGAACAGTCACCATAATTCATATTATAACACAGGGAACTGTTGATGAGAAAATTATGAAAGCATTGTCTGTAAAGGATAATACGCAGGCAGCTTTAATCGAGGCTGTCAAAGCAGAGATATAGAAAATCATAGTCAATCAGAAGTCAATCAGAAGTCAATCATGGTCAATCCGAGGGAATAAAAAATTTATTTCAGAGGTAAAACCTATGAGCGTAAGAAACTTAAGTCCATATGAGGCATTAGGAAATGCCGTGGTTATACAGGCAGTAAAAGACTACAGGGATGCTGTGCATAAGCTGTCCCGTGGAAAAAAGAACACGATTGCAGAGTCCATGAAACAGGAATGTGAGAGATTCTTTCAATCCCCATATTTCAATGTGTTCACACAGCTTGATGGGAAAGCACTTCTGTCACAGCTTGAGAAGGAGGTGTCTGCATGACAGTAAAAGAATATTTGGGACAGGCTTATCTGTTGGATAACAGAATCAATTCAGATACAAAGGAACTGGAAGAACTCCGCCTTATGTCACAGACAATTTCCAGTCCGGGGTTCGAGGAGCATTATAATGCAAGCAGAAATACTGATGCACCATACATTCACACATTGGAAAAAATCTTTGATATGGAATCCAAGATTCTGGAGGAGATGAATTTGCTGATGGCATTGAAACAGCAGATAAGGGATGTGATCAGTAAGGTGGAAAAGCCGGAGCATCAGATGATAATGAGATACCGCTATATCCATAACTTCTCATGGTCCATGATTAGTGAAAAGCTTTCTGCTGATATTACTACGGTTCAGAGGTGGCATAATAAAGCAATTGCAAAAATAAAACTTCCAGAAAATGCGATAGATTTAAAAGTTGCCATTGTTTGCCATAAGATGCCATAGTCCAGTTTGTGATATTGTATAATCAGCAAAAATGATAAAGATTCATACAGGTATAAGCCTTCATAGTGGAATCTCCACTGCGAGGGCTTTTTCTATGACTTTATTGAAGGAGGTGCAGTGATGCCAAGAAAGGCAAAGCATCCGTGCCACCATCCCGGCTGTCCCAAGCTGACAGAGGGAAGGTTCTGCGAGGAACACCAGAAGGAAGAGAACAAGCGTTACGAGAAGTACGGTCGTGACCCTGCAACAAGGAAACGGTACGGACGTGCGTGGAAACGCATCCGTGACAGCTATGTCAAGACACATCCATTCTGTGAGTTATGCTATGAGAAGGGAGTGCTTGTTCCAGTTGAGGAGGTACACCACAAGATTCTCTTGTCGGAAGGTGGAACACATGACAGGAGCAACCTCATCTCTTTATGCAAGTCATGCCACGCAAGGATACACGCAGAGAGAGGTGACAGATGGCATGGAAGAAAGAGTGATTCGTACGAATGATGGTCATGCCAGTCAAATATAAAAATATTTCATTATATTTTTTCTGTGACGGTCATGAAAGTCATTTCCAAAGGGTAGGGGAGGTTCGAAAAGCTGTGGAAAAAAACACATGGCAACGGTGCGGCAGCGGTCTGGACACAAAAAGCATAATAGAACGGGGTATTAAGCACCCTATCGTTATTTTTTATATGAGGAGTTGGTGATATGGCAAGAGATGGTACTGCCCGTGGTTCAAATATCAAGGTCAATGCCGGAAGAAAATCCAAGGCATTAGCTGAGAAGATGGCAGCAGGCAATCCTGGTGGAAGAAAGCTGAAGATCATTGACTTGCCGGACGGAGCAGAACTTGAAGGAGAAGATATTCCTGAGCCAAGTTCTTACATTAAGTCCAAGCAGAAAGCTGTGGGAGAGTTCGATGCAGAACATATTTACAGATACATCTATCTGTACTTGAAAGAGAAAGGATGCGACAAACTGGTGAGCAAGCATCTGGTGGAGCAGTACGCAATGAGCGTGTCCCGACTGATGCAGTGTGAAGAGGCAATCTCAGAATACGGATTCCTTTCCAAGCATCCGACCACAGGAGCTGCCTGTGCAAGTCCATTTGTCGCTATGGCGCAGAACTACCAGAAACAGGTAAACACAATATGGTATCAGATTTTCCAAGTGGTAAGGGAGAACTGCTCGAAGGATTATAACCCTGATGAGTCCGACCCGATGGAACTTCTGCTACGGAGTAGAGGATAGGAGAAACACATGATTGAAAAAGTAAATCCGATGCACCCAGATAAGGTTGCAGACCGAATTGCAGGTGCAATCGTTGATATAGCCTATGCATCTGAGGAGAATCCAAAGATTGCAGCAGAGGTTCTGATTGGACATGGCGTGTGCCATGCGATCATTGAAACATCAGCACATATTGATGAAAAAGATATAGAAGATGTTATTTTAAGAATTGCCGGAAACATCCAGACGGATATTGTTATTGTCCCACAGGACATTCACTTATCTGAGAATCAGAAAGGCAATGTTAGATGTGGGGATAACGGCATCTTTAAAGGAATGCCACTTACTGGAGAACAGAAAGAACTTTCACAGATTGCAAGGGACATTTACAGAAAATACCCGACAGACGGAAAGTACATCCTTGATGGAGTAAGACTCATCATCTGCCAGAGCAATGCAGACAAAGAGGAACTGGAGAATCATTACCCAGGGGCAGAGGTCAATCCGCTTGGTGCCTGGGCAGGTGGTACAGATGTAGATACGGGAGCAACCAACAGAAAACTTGGTTCTGATATGGCTGATTCTGTTACAGGCGGAGGACTGCATGGCAAGGATTTATCCAAGGCAGATGTATCCGTAAATATCTATGCTTTCCTTAAGTCACAGGAAACAGGAATGCCAGTTACACTCTGCTGTGCAATCGGTGATGATATGGTGGATGGAAAACCTTATGCAGAAATCGTGCAGATGGCAGGAGAGTACATCCAGTCAGTTGGTGGATTTGAGAAATTTGCAGAATGGGGGTTATTTTAATGGCAAAGTATACGACAGAAATGAAAATGGTACAGACTTCCAAATTGATACCATATGTAAATAATGCCCGTACCCATTCGCAGGAACAGGTCAATAAGCTGCGAGGTTCCCTTCGTGAGTTTGGATTCATCAATCCTGTTATTATTGATGCTGACTATAATGTCATTGCCGGACACGGAAGGCTTATGGCTGCAAAGGAAGAAGGCATTGAGGAAGTTCCGTGTGTGTTTGTGGATTATCTGACGGAGGCACAGAAGAAAGCATATATCCTTGCCGACAACCGATATGCACAGGATGCCGGATGGGACGAGGAGACGTTAAGGGTTGAGATTGAAGCCTTGGAGGGAATGGACTTTGATGTGTCATTTACAGGCTTTGATGAACAGGAGATCGCAGACCTTCTTGCAGGGGACGCTGATGATGCAAAAGAAGATGATTTTGATGTAGAAGAGGAATTGCAGAAACCGTGCTTTTCTAAGACAGGAGATATCTGGCATATTGGAAAACACAAAGTCATCTGTGGTGATTCCACACAGGAAGATACCTATACACAGCTTTTTGAAGATAAGAAGTGTAATCTGGTCTGCACGGATCCACCATACTTTGTAGCACTTGAGAATGCATCCGGCAAGATTGCCAATGATGACTTAAACGATAAAGACGGATATGAGTTCCTTATGAAAGCCTTTACCAATTTCCATAATGTTATGGCTATCGATGCATCCATCTATGTATTCTATGCGACCATGAAGGCTCGTGTATTTTATGATGCATATGAAGATGCAGGCTTTAAGGTCGGTGCAGGTCTTATATGGAAAAAGCCAAGGGCTCCGCTTATGAGGACTGACTGGAAGTTCAACATGGAGCCAATCATCTGGGGTTGGAGAAAAGACGGAAAGCACAAATGGTATGGTGACCAGAAACAGAAATCCGTATTTGAATTTGATGGCATCAAGAATTCAAAGGAAGATGGATTCGGACATCCATCAAGTAAGCCGGTTCCGCTGATTGCATATCTTATCAAGCAGTGTACACAGGCAAACGGCATCGTCCTTGACGGATTTTTAGGTTCTGCATCTACACTTATGGCTTGTGAGCAGCTTGACCGTATCTGTTATGGTGTAGAACTTGAACCCAAATTTGTGGATGTGGCAGTAAAGAGGTATCTGGAATATAAGAACGGTGACAGCACGGATGTGTATGTCATCCGTAATGGTGAGAAGATCAGTTACGAAGATGCAGTGGCAGGAATGGAGGATGCCGATGGAACAACAGAATAAAATGACACTAACCCTCGGCAGTCTTTTTGACGGTTCCGGGGGTTTTCCATTGGGTGGAGTCATTGCAGGAATCATGCCAAAGTGGGCAGCAGAGATTGAGCTGTTTCCCATAAGGGTTACATCAGTCCGTTTTCCCAATATGACACACCTTGGAAATATAAGTGAGGTCAGTGGGGCAGAGATTGAGCCAGTTGATATCATCACATTTGGAAGTCCCTGTCAGGACATGAGTGTGGCAGGGAAAAGAGAAGGCTTGGGCGGTAACCGTTCAGGTCTTTTTTATGAGGCAATCAGAATCATAAAGGAAATGAGGGAGGCTACCAATGGAAAATATCCAAGATACATCGTCTGGGAAAATGTTCCCGGAGCATTCTCGTCAAACAAGGGCGAGGACTTCAGGGCAGTCCTTGCCGAAATCTGCAAAGTCAAAGAAGAATGTGTGTCTATACCTAAACCTGCAAAATGGGAAAATGCAGGACGCATCATGGGAGAAGGCTTCAGTATCGCATGGAGACTCCTCGATGCTCAGTATTGGGGTGTTCCCCAGAGAAGACAACGTATCTACCTTGTCGCAGATTTTGATGGAGGGAGTGCCGGAAAAATATTATTTGAGTCAGAAGGCCTGTCTGGGTATTCTGCGCAGGGCTTCAAGTCGTGGCAAGACGCTGCCAATGGTATTACAGAAAGCGTTGGAGAAACAGGCTCAGACAGCTTAATGTTTGAAAACCACTCACAGGATACAAGATATCGGGGACCACTTACTGTGGCACAGACAGTTTCATCTACTTATGGAACAGGTGGAAATAATCAGCCGTTTGTATTGCAGACACCCAAAACTCTGAAAATCAGATGTGGCTGTGAGGGCGGTGGCAAGGGTGCGCTGATACAGGATGACCTATCAGCAACCCTTGGAACAAATAACGATCAGACATTATTCCAACCGAGGGCATTTGGTGTGTGTGCAAAGAACAGCAACTCCATGAAATCAGATAATCCGAACAGCGGATTTTATGAGGCAGAAACATCAAGAACCCTTGATGCAAATGGTGGAAATCCTACCTGTAACCAAGGCGGTATTGCTGTACTTGAAGGCAATGGCAGCAGACCTTCCCACAAAGGGGACGGATATAAGGAATCCGATATCATGTATACCTTAAATGCAACGGAGCAACACGCAGTAGCATTTGCAGATGTTCATGCCACACTTTCTGCAAACGATGGTCCCAAGGGTCCATCCAGTCAGATGATGAAGAACCCAGAAAAGAACTTTGTCGGAGAACCATCCTATGGCATTGGCAGACCTGCAATGAACCAAGGCTACAATGCAACTTTCAGTTTTCAGATTGAAGAGGAAGTAGAACCGACACTTGTTGCAGCCGGAGCAAGCGGTGTGGCTCATCCGAGATTTTCTTCATCCAAGGCATCGTTCTTTACCGAGGCAAATGAAGAATGTGCCAATACCTTAGTTGCTACGGATTATAAGGATCCTCCGATTGTAAATGACGGGGAGAGTACTGATTATATAGTACGAAGGCTGACACCTACGGAATGTGCGAGGTTGCAGGGATTCCCAGACTGGTGGTGTGACAGACTTGAAATACCGGAACCTACCGATAGTGATATTGCCAAGTGGAGAGAAATCTTTTATACCCATGCCAAGGCAATGGGAAAGACCACAAAGCCAAAGACAGATAACCAGATCAGAAAGTGGTTACAGAATCCAAGGTCTGATTCTGCTGAATATAAGATGTGGGGAAACGGAGTGGCATTACCGAATGTTTATTTTGTTCTGTCCGGCATTATGTACTATGCACAAGAATCTGCTACATAAAGGCAGTATATTTGTACCCTTGTGAATGCACATAATCGTTGCTTTTACAGGGGTTTAGAGTGATATATGTACATACCAAAAGAAAGGGAGGTACATAGCATGGTACTACATTTTAATGTAAAAGGCGAAAGCCGGAAGGCAATGGTCACGGCCATTGAAAAAGAAATAGGTGGGAAGGCAAGATACCTTGGAGTTCCATCCTGCGCATACGAGATTGGAAACTACACGGTAGGCAGAAACGGGGAACTTGAATTCGGAGATTTCGATGACATTGATGAGGTTGCACCAATCGTTGATGCCTGCGTCATGGTAACAGGAATCACCCCGGCAGAATGGGAAGAAAACAAAGATGCCGAAGAAACAGAAACGGAAGGTGCGATGGAACTTACAGTTACAATCCCATTTACAAAGGTAAATGCTGGGAATCTTACAAGCCTGCTTGAAGCAAAAGGAAGTCTTATAAAGGATGCACTTGGGATTACAGACCTACGATTTGAGATGAATGAGGATTCCGTTTCATTCCCTTGGTTTTCAAAGGTCGAGTCGGAAGAGGCTATGACCTACACAAAATTTATTACAGCAATCTGCGAGATGACCATGAAGCAGAAACGAATTACTGCCAAGCCAAAGGAAAATGAAAATGAGAAATATGCATTCCGATGTTTTCTTCTCCGACTTGGGTTTATCGGGGATGAGTACAAAGCCGACAGAAAGCTGCTGCTTTCCAAGCTGAACGGCTCATCAGCATTTAAGTCTGGAGCCAAGAAAGGGGGCGAGCAGTAATGTTCTTTCCACCAAGAGATATTGTAGAAAAAGTAAAGAAGGAGTATCCATCGGGTACAAGGGTTGAACTTGTATCCATGAATGACCCTTACCGTGATATGCCGGCAGGCACAAGGGGAACTGTTGACTGTGTGGATGATACAGGCACGATTCATGTGGCATGGGATAATGGATGCCATCTCGGAGTTGTCTATGGCGAGGACTCATGCAGAAAGCTACATACCATAAAGACCATCTGCTACGGAAAGGAAGAAACATGGGACTGTAAAGAAGATGCAGTTGCATTTTTTCTACGGGCGGTTGCAGGAAGTGAAGGTGCAGAGTGTGAGAGATACACAAAGATATTGACAGATCTTGCAATGGGCATGGACATATGTACAGATGGTGAGTAGGGTTCTGGAAAGATACACAATAACCGATGTGTATCTTTGTCCAGTAGTGGTATTCCAATTTATGTGTTTTAGAGTGATATATGTACTACCGAAAAGAAAACAAGCCAAAAAGGAGTACATAGAATGAACGAGAAAACAACAAGACAGATTGAAGAAATGAAAAAGCAGACCATTGGGGTTGAAATCGAGATGAACAGCATCACGAGGGATAAGGCAGCAAAGATTGCAGCCACCTACTTTGGAACAGGAAGATTTCAGAACACGGCAAGCCGGAACGGATACTACACTTGGTCAGCATGGGATGAGCAGGGCAGGGAATGGAAATTCCAGAAGGATGTCAGCATTGCCGGATGCGACAGCGAAAAATGCGAACTGGTAACACCGATTCTTACCTACGCAGACATTGAAATATTACAGGAACTTGTAAGGCAGTTAAGACACGCAGGTGCAAAGAGTGATGCAACAAGGGGATGCGGGGTACACATTCACATTGGAGCCAAGGGGCATACACCACAGACCATGAGAAACCTTGCAAACATTATGGCAAGCCACGAAAGCCTCATAGCAGATGCCCTTGACCTTGACAGAGGAAGGATGCACAGATACTGCAGAACGGTTGACCCACGATTCCTTGAGAGCCTTAACAGGAAAAAGCCAAAGACCATGTCAGCCTTGGCAGACATCTGGTACGGAAGTCAGAACTGCAACTACGGAAGGTCACAGCATTACAACGACAGCCGATACCATATGTTGAACTACCATGCGACTTTTACAAAGGGAACCATTGAATTCAGACTTTTCCAATTTGATGCCCCTGCTGATGGAAAGCGAAACGGACTCCATGCCGGACAGCTTAAAGCCTACATTCAGCTTTGCCTCGCACTCAGCCAGATGGCAAAGGAAGTAAAAACGGCAAGCCCAAAGCCACAGCAGAATGAAAATCCAAAATATGCAATGAGAACTTGGCTTCTTAGACTTGGATTCATCGGGGATGAGTTCAAGACAGCAAGAGAGATTCTTACAAAGAGACTTGCAGGGGACACAGCATTCAGAACTGCAAGGGGATAGCCTTGTATCACCTTAAAGGAATGACCGCTTCGGCGGTCTTAAGGTGGTAGAAGGGTATTTCCTTCAGAAAGGATGGATGCGAAATGCAGAAAAGATACTATATTGCTTACGGCAGCAACTTAAACATTCCACAGATGCGATTCCGATGTCCCAATGCACGGATCATTGGCACGTCTGTTGTGCCGGATTATGAACTGCTCTTTAAGGGGAGTAAGACAGGTTCTTATCTAACCATTGAGCCAAAGGCAGGTGCAAGTGTTCCTGTGGTTGTATGGGAAACAACAGCTGATGACGAACTTGCCCTTGACAGGTACGAGGGTTATCCGACCTTTTATTACAAGGCAGAAATGACCCTGCCGATAACGGGAATAAAATTCGGGAAGGTAAGGGAAAGGAATGTGTATGTGTACATCATGCATGAGGACAGGCAGATAGGAATGCCGACCATCAGATATATTCGGACCTGCCTTGAAGGATACAGGGCATTCAGATTCGATGAAAACACCTTGTATGATGCAATAGAGAAAAGTCGGAGGTGCTGCCATGAAGATTAAATCAAACCAACAGAGAAGAATCTGCCCCATTTGTGGGCAGATATACCATGAACCGCCTGCACTTTCAAGAGCAGATGGAAAAACGCAAATCTGCCCCGACTGTGGCACGAGAGAAGCCCTTCAGAGCATTGGAGTTTGCAATGAAGAGCAGGAAAAAATTATTACAATAATACATAGTCACACCACAAACTTGTAATATTATGATTGATACTTACAAAAGTATAGTTTAAGATGTGGAAAATTAGGAGGTTCAGTATGGAAGAATTTTATAAAAAAGTAGGGGAAAGAGTACAGCAACTAATAGAATTTGAAGAAGTGGACATTGATACATTCGCAGATAAGTGCGGGATCGCTGTAGAAAGAGTCAAGAAAATCATCAGTAATAATGCACGGATGACCATGGATGAACTAGTTTCCATATCAATAGCCTATGATGTATCAACCGATTATATCATCGGACATTTTCCATTGCCACTTCCGGCACCAAGCACGGAGTCACAGTATGAACTCTATAGGAAAGTGTCACAAATGAGTGAAGATGAATTGGTGGGGGTGCTTAAAAGATTGAAGGAAGAGAAGGCAAACTTAGAAGATACTACGGCATAATATACACAATAATCCCTCTGAATATCTGGTATATGATTGTATTCCAATAAGTGTGAAAGTACGGTAATGTACACATACCGAAAGGGAAAACAGAGAAAACAGGAGGGCATCAGCCATGAAGAAAATTGAGATTTTAGAGAAAGCAGCAGAAAATGGAACAAGCTATAAGGACATCAATGTGAATTCAACCTTTGGAGCAGCATACTTTTACAGCGAGGAGGCAGGAAACGAACTCATCAATTTTGCCGAGGTTATTTGGGATTACGACATTGACGAGATTATTGAAAACTGCCAAAGATTCGGAATCACAGAATTCACGATTTCAAGCACCTTTTCAAGCCTCATCCTTACGATAGCAGAATTTGAAAAGAAAGGATGCAAATTACAGGGACTGGTTGAGATAAACAGCAGGCATGACGATTGGAAAGCTTGCTTTGAAGGAAAGCCAAGCGTAAAAGAAAGAATTCCGGCATTTAAATTAAGCCTTTAAGAACCATAACAGGGGAGTCCACAGGGACTCCTTTGTTATGCTGATATACACAATAATCTCTCTGAATATCTGGTACATAATCGTATTCCAATAAGTGTGGAAGTACGGTAATGTACACATACCGAAAGGGAAAACAGAGAAAACGGAGGATATGAGCATGACAAGATTTGAAAAGGATGTAAAAGAAATACAGGAAGGAAACGAAATCGAGGTGCTTAAAAGAAGAAAGGCAGAACTTGAGGAACTTAAAAGAAAAGGCAGATGCGAAAAGAACGGATTTAAAAGACAGTGCATTGCACAGGAGTATGAAAGAAAAATGGCAGAGTACGAAAAACTGGATGCCATGATTTAAAAAATATTTTTTGGGAACCCTCCGGGGTTCCTTTTTTCGTGGAGGTGATCATGTGAGAAAACTGAAAAAATATAAACCGACAAGATTCATGGCAGAGGATTCTCACTATGATAAAGCAGATGCAGATTTTGCTGTGAATTTTATAGAAAATCTGTGCCACACAAAAGGCACGTGGGCAAGAAAGAAGTTTGAACTGATGGACTGGCAGGAACAGATAATCAGAGATGTGTTTGGTACGATTAAGCCGAATGGTTACAGACAGTTCAACATGGCTTATGTGGAGATTCCAAAGAAAAATGGAAAGTCTGAATTGGCAGCCGCTGTGGCACTTTTACTTTTATGTGAGGGTGAACAGCGAGGTGAGATTTATTCCTGTGCTGCAGATAAGAACCAAGCGAAGATTGTATTCGATGTAGCAGCCGATATGGTGAGGTTCTCCAAGGCACTCAGCAAGCGAATCAAAATATATGAATCACAGAAGAAGTTGGAGTACATTCCGACAAAGAGTACCTACCAAGTGCTGTCAGCTGATGTTTCTAACAAACACGGCTTCAATACACACGGTGTTATCTTTGACGAATTGCACACACAGCCAAACCGTAAATTATATGATGTTATGGTGCAGGGAAGCGGAGATGCGAGGATGCAGCCACTATATTTTTTAATAACAACTGCAGGCAATAATACAGAAAGTATCTGCTATGAGGTACATCAGAAGGCTCTGGATATTATGGAAGGTCGAAAGCATGACAGCACATTTTATCCCGTGATATTTGGTGCAGGTCTTGAAGAGGACTGGACAGACTCAGAAGTTTGGAAGAAAGCGAATCCGTCCCTTGGGGAAACAATCGGAATCGACAAGGTTGAAGCTGCCTGTGAGTCAGCAAGGCAGAACCCCGGCGAAGAAAATGCTTTCAGACAACTAAGGCTTAATCAATGGGTAAAGCAGAGCATCCGTTGGATGCCAATGGAGAAATGGGATGCCTGTGCATTTCCAGTAAATGAGGATGACCTTGAAGGGCGTGTATGTTATGGAGGTCTTGACCTTTCAAGCACCACAGACCTTACATCATTCTGCCTTGTGTTTCCGCCGGAAGATGAGGAAGGCAAATATTATGTTCTCCCATATTTCTGGCTGCCGGAAGAAACACTTGACCTGCGTGTCCGAAGAGATCATGTAAATTATGATGTCTGGGAAAAGCAAGGTTACATCCAGACAACAGAAGGTAATGTAGTCCATTATGGATTTATAGAAAAATTCATAGAACATCTGGGTGAGCGGTTCAACATCCGTGAAATTGCATTCGATAGGTGGGGAGCAGTACAGATGGTACAGAACCTTGAAGGAATGGGATTTAATGTTGTGGCTATGGGACAGGGATTTGCGTCCATGTCACCGCCTACCAAGGAACTAATGAAACTGGTGCTTGAACAGAGAATAGCACACGGAGGGCATCCAGTCCTTCGGTGGAATATGGATAACATATATATCCGAACAGACCCTGCCGGAAATATTAAGGCAGATAAATCGAAATCAACAGAAAAGATAGATGGAGCCATAGCCTGTATTATGGCACTAGACAGGGCAATCCGTTGTGGCAATGATACAAGCGAGAGCGTTTACGATACACGTGGACTTCTTGTATTTTAAATAATTGATATGGTATACTATTACAAAAACTAGGAGGCTTTTTGATGAATATTGATATTGATTTTTTCAGAGAAAATATTTCTGCGACAATAGGTGCAGGAATATACGGGGTATATATTATAAACTCTGGTAATGAAGAACTTCTATATATTGGAGAATCGGTATTTGTTCTTGTAAGATGTGCCACACACTTATTTAATTTTAAGAAGAATCCAGCTTATTTTGGATTTAAGGATAATCAGCTTGAGAGAAATGATATTAAACTTTCATTTAGACTACTAAAGCAAGTAGATAATACAACAGAAAGAAAGTGCTTGGAAAAAGAACTAATAAAAGTTTTAGAACCAAAATTACAAAATGGCATAAGTGATAGAATGAAAACTATCGATGAAAAAATAGAAGAAATAACTTCTTTTTTAAACCAGTAATACAAGGCATCAATCAGAAATGGTTGGTGCTTTTATTATGCCCATTTTTAGAAAAGGATGGTGGAAATTATGGGAATATTTAGTGGAATTTTTAAATCAAGGGATGCGCCAACAAACAGGACAGCGGGTAGCGCATACAGTTTCTTTCTTGGACAGAGTGCATCCGGGAAAAGGGTAAATGAGCGAAGTGCCATGCAGACATCGGCAGTATATGCCTGTGTCCGTGTTATTTCGGAGTCAGTGGCGAGTTTGCCACTTCATGTTTACAAATACAACAAAAATGGTGGAAAGGAAAAGGCAATCGACCACCCTTTATATCATCTGTTACATGATGAACCAAACCCGGAGATGACAGCATATTCCTTCTTTGAGGTAGCACTTACACATCTGTTGTTGTGGGGCAACTCATACAGCCAGATTATTCGCAACGGCAAGGGAGAAGTCCTCGGACTGTATCCTCTTATGCCGGACAGGATGAATGTGGACAGGGATGATAAAGGTAATATCTATTATGAATATTCGGTAAGCTCCGATGATGCACCTACCAATAAAGCTGGAACTGTAAGGCTTAAGCCGGAAGATGTTCTTCATGTTCTAGGACTTTCCTTTGATGGCTTGGTAGGATATTCACCTATTGCAATGGCAAAAAATGCCATAGGTCTCGGAATAGCAGCCGAAGAGTATGGCAGTAAGTTCTATGCAAACGGGGCTGCACCAAGCGGTGTGCTTGAACATCCGGGAACATTAAAAGACCCATCAAAGGTAAGGGAAAGCTGGACACAGACATTTGGCGGTTCATCCAATTCCAACAAGGTGGCAGTTCTGGAAGAGGGAATGAAATATACACCGATTTCCATAAATCCGTCTGAAGCACAATTCCTTGAAACAAGAAATTTTCAGATATCAGAGATTGCAAGGATATACAGAGTTCCGGCTCACATGATTGGACAGCTTGATAAGGCGACCTTTTCCAATATCGAACAGCAGTCATTGGAGTTTGTTGTGTATACGCTCCGTCCTTGGATCACAAGACTGGAGCAGGCAATGGTACGCAGACTTCTGTCAGAAGAAGAAAAGAAAGACTATTTTATCAAGTTCAATGTGGATGGTCTCCTTCGTGGAGATTACCAGAGCAGAATGAATGGATATGCGACAGCAAGGCAGAATGGCTGGATGTCTGCAAATGATATCCGTGAACTTGAGAACCTTGACAGGATACCTGCTGAGCTTGGCGGGGACTTATATCTTATCAATGGCAATATGACAAAACTTGAAGATGCAGGAATTTTTGCAGATTCAGCACAAAAAGAAGAGGAGGATTCCGATGAAGAACAAGAAGTTCTGGGACTGGAAGAGCAGGAAAACGCTCAACCAGGAAACAAACGAGGAAATCGTAGAAAGAGTTCTCAGCCTTAACGGAACCATCGCAGAGGATTCGTGGTTTGATGATGATGTCACTCCACAGCTTTTTAAGGATGAATTAAATGCCGGAAGTGGTGATATCACTGTATGGATCAATTCACCGGGCGGTGACTGTGTGGCGGCAGCTCAGATCTACAATATGCTCGCAGATTACAAGGGGAATGTCACAGTAAAAATTGACGGTATTGCAGCTTCGGCAGCATCCGTGATTGCAATGGCAGGTGACAATGTACTTATGTCCCCAGTTTCAATGATGATGATTCACAACCCTGCGACAGTAGCATTCGGGGACCATACCGAGATGGCAAAAGCCATCGAAATGCTCGAAGGGGTTAAGGATTCTATCATAAATGCCTATTCCTTAAAGACGGGAATGTCGAGGGCAAAGTTATCAAGGCTTATGGATGCTGAAACGTGGATGGATGCAACCAAGGCGGTGGAACTTGGATTTGCTGATGATATCATCACAAAAAATGAGTTTCCTAAAAAAGAAGATGATGAGCCGGATGAAGATGGCGAGTCTGATAAAGAAAGCACCGAAGAGGATGAGAAAAAGAAATCATCCAATTCAGTGCTTTTTTCACGCAAAGCTGTAAACAATGCACTCCTTAATAAGCTGGAAGAGCATTACAGAAAGCCAAGCGTGGATGTTGCAGGGCAGACAAAAATCCCTGCCACGAATGTAACTGACGGTGTATCTGCCAAAGAAATCAGAGACCGTCTGAATCTTATCAAAAAGTATATTTAAGGAGGACTGCGATTATGACAGTACAGGAATTAGTTGACAAGAGAGCTAAGGCATGGGAGATGGCTAAGGAATTTGTAAATACCCATGAGGATAAGAACGGCAATTTATCTGCTGAGGATGCTGCGACATACAGCAGAATGGAGGCTGACATCGAGGAACTTACCAATTCCATCGACAGACAGCAGAGAGCCGAGAGAAGGGAGCAGGAACTTTCCAAGCCTGTAAATTCCCCTATTACAGGAAAGCCTTATAAGGACGAGCCACAGGGTAAGGTAAAAACAGGCCGTGCATCTGATGAGTATAAGAAGGCTATGTTAAATGCAATCCGCAGCAACTTCAGACAGGTTTCCAATGTATTACAGGAAGGTGTGGATGCAGATGGTGGTTACCTTGTGCCGGAAGAGTATGACCACAGACTGATTGATGTTCTTACAGAGGAGAATATCATGAGAGGCATTGCGACCAGAATTACAACTTCCGGGGAGCATAAGATTAACATCGCAGCTACAAAGCCGGCTGCAGCGTGGATTGAGGAAGGAGCAGCCCTTTCATTTGGAAATGCTACATTTGACCAGATGATTCTGGATGCATATAAGCTTCATGTTGCCATCAAGATTACAGAGGAACTTCTGTACGATTCTGCTTTCCCTCTTGAGAACTATATTATCACAGAGTTTGGTAAGGCACTTGGAAATGCAGAAGAGGATGCATTCCTTAATGGAGATGGTAAGGGCAAGCCTACGGGTATTTTCAATGCAACAGATGGTGGACATCTTGCAGGAACACTTACGGCAGCACTTAAGTCCGATGACCTCTTTGACCTTGTTTATGCTTTGAAGAGACCTTACCGTAAGAATGCATCCTTTATTATGAACGATGCTACATTAGCACAGCTTCGTAAGTTAAAGGATAACAATGGGGCATACATCTGGCAGCCATCATACCAGGCAGGAGAGCCGGACAGAGTTCTTGGCTACCAGGTACGCACATCTGCTTATGCACCTGCAGATGCGATTTCCTTCGGTGATTATAAGTATTACAACATCGGTGACCGTGGAACCCGTTCCTTCAAGCAGCTCAACGAACTGTTTGCAGGCAATGGCATGATTGGTATGGTTGCCAAGGAGCGTGTGGATGGTAAGTTAGTCCTTCCAGAAGCAGTGCAGATTCTTAAGCTGAAGTCCGATGCACAGGCAGGAAAAGCCTAAGAGAACCAATGGGGCAGAGTGACAAACAGTTGCTCTGCCGTTGAAGATTTATGGAGGTGTAACAGAATGATTTCTCTTGACGAAATGAAAAATTATCTTCGGATTGATTTTGACGATGATGATGCACTTCTTGAAAATCTGATTGTTTCATCAGAGCGTCTGTGTATGGACATTGCAAGAACGGATAATAAAGATGAGTTTGAAAAGTTGGAAACATCGAAGATAGCAGTTATGTATGCGGTGACATATCAGTATGAGCATCGTGAGGACTGCGACCATCATGCACTTGCCATGTCACTCCGTTCCCTACTTTCTGGGATGAGAAAGGCGGGATTCTGATGGAAGTAGCACTTTTAAATGTAAGGATAACATTTCAGAAGAATGAGGTCGTAACGGATGCCATCGGAAACCATAAAAACAGGTGGACAGACTATTATTCGTGTTATGCCACGGTAAGTGGTGAGAGTGGTTCAGAAAAAAGTGTGGCAGCCAATACGCTATATGAATCTGATCTTGCTTTTACAGTCCGTTACTGTAAGATGCTTGAGAATGCTGACAGCACAAAACTCCGTATTTTATTTAATGGGGAACTTTATGATATTACATTTATTGACCACATGAATTACAAGAATAAATGCTTGAAATTCAGATGCAGGAAAGTGAGGAGATAGCATGGCAAATGTACAGATTGATAATTTGGCATCCGAAGTCATGAAAGGACTTATGGAATATAAAGACCTTGTTACCTCGGATATGCAGGTGGCTGTGAGGAAAGCAGGACGATCAGTGAAAAAAGACATCCAGGCAAATGCTCCAAAGAAAACAGGTGCCTACTCGAAGAGTTGGAAGGTCAGTACAACAAAAGAGACTTCTGAATCTTTGGAACTTACAGTACATTCCCCAAAGAAATATCAGCTTGCACATCTGCTTGAGAAAGGTCATGTAAAAAGGGGCGGTGGAAGGACAAAGGCAGTCCCACATATCGCACCCGCTGAAGAAAGTGCTGTCAAACAACTGGAGTCTGATATTAAAAAGGCAATTGGAGGTTCATGATGGATGCATTAGTGAAAATCATAGAAGAAATGGGGATTCCCTTTGCATATGACCATTTTGCAGAGGGAGAAAGTCCCGACCCACCATTTTTGTGTTACCTGTTGCCGTGTAGTGATAACTTCGCAGCCGATGGCAAGGTTTATTACAAAATGAGTGAAGTAAGGATTGAACTGTACACAGATTTCAAGGATGTGTCCTTGGAAGAAAAAGTAACTGCCGTGCTTGATAACCACGGTATTTTTTATGAGCAGTCGGAGGTATGGATAGAGGAAGAAAAACTCTATGAGGTAGCCTTCGAGTTTGCCATGCCAGTATGAAGGAGGATATAAAGATGGCTAATAAAAAGAATAAAGTCAAGTTTAATATCTGCAATGTGCATTACGCACCGATTACTGTTGCAGAGGAAGGCACGGTCAGTTTTGGAACTCCTGTACCGATGCCGGGTGCAGTATCCATCAGCATGGATCCGACAGGTGAGCCGGAATCATTCTATGCCGATGGTATTGAGTATTATGTAATCAACAACAATCAGGGATATGATGGTGACCTTGAACTTGCCATGATTCCTGAGTCATTCCGTACAGATATCTTAAAAGAGGAGCAGGATGCCAATAAGGTCCTTGTCGAGAATGCAAATTCTGAGACAGGCAGCTTTGCACTTCTGTTTGAATTTGATGGAGATATCAGAAAAATCCGTCATGTGCTTTATAACTGTACCGCATCCCGTCCAACAATTGAGTCTAAGACCAATGAGGATGAGAAGGAAGTACAGACAGAAACCCTTACCATCAAGGCAAGACCGATGGCAGACGGATATGTTAAGGCTAAGACTGGTGATGCCACTACTGATACAGTCTATAACAACTGGTACAAGAGTGTATATCAGCCGACAGCGGTCGCTGAACAGCAGTCTGCAAAATCAGCCAAGGTTGTATCTTAAGGAGGAGCAGGATATGGGAATCAGAAAAGATATAGAGATTGACGGACAGATGGTTGCATTCAAAGCGAGTGCAGCCATCCCACGAATCTACAGATTAAAGTTTCAGAGGGATATTTATAAAGACCTTGCCGTGCTTGAGAAGAGTATTGGTGATGGGAAGGAAGAGTCATCAAATCTGGATATGTTCTCACTTGAGATGTTTGAAAACATAGCTTTTATCATGGCAAAACACGCAGACCCATCCATCCCGGACAATCCAGAAGAATGGCTTGATAATTTCAATACATTTTCCATCTACCAGGTATTGCCACAGCTGATTGAACTGTGGGGATTGAATGTAAAAACGGATGTTGAATCTAAAAAAAAGTTCGCCCAACTGAGCGTGAAATGACAACCCCGTTGTTTCTGCTTCGATGTGTGCAGTTAGGCTTATCGATGGCAGATCTTGATATGTTGTCGATAGGTCTTATCAATGATATGTATGCAGAGAGCAGAAATGATGACTGCAAATATGCGGAACTTGCAACACAGGAGGACTTCGATAGATTCTGATTGAGAAAAAACATTATGTTTGATAAAATCAAAATATATTAGTTTTGAATGAACAGAGGTGACTGTATTGAGCAAAAATAGCTTTAAGATATCTGGGAATGTAGTAGAAATATTTAGAGAAGAATGGACTCAAATGGCATATGCAGAGTATAGGGAAGACTATTATAAAGAATTAACAGGGACGACATGGACACAAAGAGGAAATGCTCTTTATAGCTCCAAATTAAAGAAATACTTGCATCAATTTATTATGGATAAATGGTATGGCGAAGATATGAGAAATACTATGTACGAAAATGGGTATATAATCGAGCATTTAGATAATAATGAGTTTAATAATTCTTTATCTAATTTGGACTTTTTGCTAAAGGATTATAATACAGCCAAAGGGCAATCCTTGGATAAAGATATTGTTAGATTTAAAAATAAAATTGCGTTGAGAATGTATAAAAATTTCCGTACAAATACATATGAAATTTCGTTAGGATTTAATGAACCGTTGGATGAAATAACGGCTGATGGGACAGTTAGACCTGTGCAAGCAATGCATCTGTTATATAGAAGAGACTATTATACGGTTATTTTAGATGCCAATAAAATTCTTCATGATTATATAGAATTGCATCAGATTGATTTAAATAAATTATCTCATTGTGATTTGAAAATTGACTATGCAGCTTTTCTCCAATTAACACCAGAGGAGTGGGAGAGAGTTGGTAATGGAAAAGGTGGTATAATTGTAAGAAATGGAAGAAGTTATGCAATATTGGGGGATACAATAAAATTACATTCTGTGCATAAGCTTAAAGAATGGGAATAAAATCTAAATTTTCTATGTAAATGTGTACAGCTAGACTTATTTATGAAAGGTTTTGAAATGCAGTTAGTATGTTCTGACCTGTATGTTAAAAGGTAGCATGAAGAAGGTGATTATTTTGGAGGATAAGAAGAAAAATGAATTAGACTGTTTGAATTCTGCTATTGTAGTTGGCTTGCAATCTGGAAGCGAGGAAACTAAAAGAATCCTGAAATTACATGATTGTGAAGATATGGAATGTGATGAACGTCCAGATTTTATAAGAAAAAATGTGGAATATAATTGTCTGCTTGGAATAGAACATTTTAGAGTTGATCATTATGTGAAGAAAAAGAGAGGAAAAATACAATCTACGGGTGTTATGAATAAAAAAGAAATTCTAAATGTATATAACACACACAGAGATAGTGTCCTTTCTTCCGAGGAAGTTTCGAGTGATGCAATAAATGATATTATGAAAACAGTATCAGATCAGCTTGATAGAAAAAACAGAGCAACATATAAAAATTTTATGTGTTCGTTTGAAAGTGTGCTAAAAAAGCACGAGCAGTGTCTTGATGACTACAGGGAAAAACTTATGCAAATTAAACAGGGCGAAAATATTTCTATGACATTGCTGATAGAGGTATATACAGATTTTAGTGAATTGTACTTAAATAGGTTCACAACGACAAAAGCAAATGAAGATGGTCTTATGCCATTTTTTAAAGACATCGTTAGGAATATACAACAGATAGACAATAATAAAGTTCAGTACCTTATTTTTTATTTGAAAAATTATCAAAATAGTAAATCGGCAGTGTATGCTTTTGATACTTCTGATCTAATGGAGTCATTTAGAAAACAGCATATTGATATTTATGAATATACGGGTGCGGATATGTACATTGAGCCATTTAATGCTGTTGATAAAATAAAGATGGGGGCAGATGGATTTGTAAGGGAAGATGATAAAATAACCATGAATTTTATGGCTGATTGTTCAAATATTGATCCAGAAGAAAGAGTATATATGATTTTTTTATCTGTAAAGAAAGCACTTAGATACAAACAGTTGAATGTGAAGTATGTTTGCGATAGACAGACGTTGGAGTGCTTGTATGTTTTTGGTGATCATATATGTGGTTGGAGCAAAGTTGAAGGTAGAAGTGGAATTTATACACCAATTATTAGACATATGAGTAATCGGATGAGAGATAATAGATATAGACAATTTGATGAAAAATTTGGTATTAGTAATGAACAGCAACAATTTTAGAACATCTTTTTATTAAGACAATAAAAACAGTTTAAAGAACATCCGTCAAAAATGGCGGATATTTTTATTTACAGGAGCAGAAATGCTCCTTTTTTTGTACCCATTTTTAGTAGGAGGTGAGATTTCATGGCAAGCAGAATACAGGGGATTACAGTGGAGATTGGTGGAGATACAACGAAATTGCAGAATGCCCTTAAAGGTGTGAATGGACAGATCAAGTCCACCCAGTCACAGCTGAAGGATGTTAACAAACTTCTGAAACTGGATCCGGGCAATACGGAACTCTTGGCACAAAAACATAAACTGCTTGCTGAGGCTGTTGGCGAAACGAAAGAAAAACTGGCAACCTTAAAGACGGCAGCAGAACAGGCAAATACAGCACTTGCCAATGGAGAAATCTCACAGGAACAGTATGATGCCCTTCAAAGAGAAATAGTAGAGACAGAGCAGGATTTGAAGAACCTTGAAACACAGGCAAATCAGTCAGCTACAGCTGTCCAGAAGATAGCTACAGCCGGAGAAAAGTTAAAGACTACAGGAGATAACATTTCTTCTGCCGGACAGAAACTATTACCCGTTACAGCCGGGGTGGCTGCTTTAGGAACTGCATCGGTTACTACAGCTGCCAATTTCGAGTCTGCCATGTCACAGGTGCAGGCAACAATGGGAATCACAAAAGATTCCATGTCAAAGGTAAACGGGCAGTCAGTAAATACAATGGATACTCTTTCCAAGCTGGCAAAGAAGATGGGTGCAGAAACTGCATTCTCCGCATCAGAGTGTGCCGAGGCTCTTAATTATCTAGCTCTTGCAGGATATGACACACAGCAGATGTGCGATACTCTGCCAACAGTACTTAATCTGGCAGCCGCAGGTGATATTCAGCTTGCATCTGCATCTGATATGGTAACGGATGCCATGTCAGCCCTCGGTATGGGAGTTGATGAGGCAGGAACGATGGTAGACCAGATGGCTAAGACAGCATCAACCACGAATACATCCGTAGCACAGTTAGGAGAAGGTATTCTTACCATTGGTGCAACAGCAAAATCCATCAAGGGTGGAACAGCAGAACTGAATACTGCTCTTGGTATCCTCGCCAATAATGGTATCAAAGGTGCAGAAGGTGGTACGCATCTTCGTAACATCATTCTATCATTGCAGAGTCCGACCGATGCAGCCGCCAAGCAAATGGAGGCATTAGGAATATCCGTATATGATTCGGAAGGAAACATGAGAAGTCTGAATGATATCCTCGGAGATTTGAATACCTCTATGGATGGCATGACATCAGCGGAAAAGTCAAATATCATCAGTACGATTTTCAACAAGACAGACCTTTCTTCCGTAAATGCTTTACTTGCCAATACGGGAAGTACATGGGATGACCTTCAGCAGAAGATTACAGGCAGCGGTGGGGCTGCACAGCAGATGGCAGATACACAGCTTGATAACCTGCAAGGACAGATCACCATTCTAAAATCTGCCTTAGAGGGTCTTGCCATTTCGTTTGGAGAACTGTTGATGCCTGCCATCAAGCAGATTGTTGGATGGGTTCAGAAGTTCGTTGATTTCCTGAACAGCCTTGATGAGGGAACAAAGAAAACTATTGTCACCATTGCACTTGTTGTTGCAGCCCTTGGCCCCGTACTGATAGTCATTGGAAAGGTAATATCAGCAGTCGGTACGATTATGACGATTGTTCCGAAGATTGCCGGAGTCATCAATACAGTTAAGGGAGCATTTGCAGCACTTAATACAACAATGCTTGCAAATCCTATCGCTCTTATTATTGCAGCCATAGCAGCATTTGTGGCTGCTTTTATTTACCTCTGGAACAACTGTGACGGATTCCGTCAGTTCTGGATTGACCTTTGGGAGAATGTAAAACAGGTTGCTATTACAGTATGGAATGCTATCAAGGAGTTCTTCTCACAGGTGTGGGAGGCAATCAAGACGATTTTCTCTACAGTATTTGAAGTAATCAAAACACTTGTGACAACTTATTTCAATCTGTACAAGACGATTATCGAGACTGTCATCAATGTGATAAAGACAGTTATCACAACAGTATGGGAGGCAATCAAAGGTGTGTTTACTACAGTCTTTGAAGTGATAAAGACCATAGTGACAACCTACTTTAATATATACAAAACAATCATCCAGACAGTATTGACGGTCATTCAGACTGTGATAACAACAGTATGGAATACCATAAAAACTGTGATTACCACGGTGCTTAATGCAATCAAAACTGTATTTTCTACGATATGGAATGCCATCAAGACGATCATCAGTGCAGTAGTCAGTGGTATCAAGGGGCTGATTACAGGAGATTTTACTGCCGTAAAAAATTCCATTACCACGATAATGAACACAATTAAGAGTACGATATCGACCATCTGGAATACCATAAAATCCACGGTTTCCACAGTACTTGGAGCAATCAAGAGTGCTGTAACATCTGTGTTCACAGGCATCGTGAACGCTGTCAAAGGTGCGATGGGAAATGTGCTGAATGCAGTAAAGACAGGATTTTCCAATGTGAAAAGCCATATTACGGGACTTGCTTCACAGGCAGTTACCTGGGGTAAAGATCTTGTCATGGGAATTGTGAATGGCATTAAAAGCTGTATTGGTGCAGTTGGTGATGCTGTTAAGAGTGTGGCTGATAAAATCAAGTCATTCCTGCATTTCTCTGTGCCGGATGAAGGACCACTTACGGACTATGAATCATGGATGCCTGACTTTATGGGAGGACTTGCAAAAGGAATCGAAAAGAGTAAAGGCATGGTGGCTAAGGCAATCGAAGGTGTATCGCAGGATATGATAGTAAGTCCGAATGTAAGCGGAATGGAGACCATTGCAGGAATGCAGACCTCCGAACAGTCATCTACAGGGATTGCAAGCATGATGTCAGCAATCACATCTGCAATTAAGGACATGAAGGGTGATTCCGGGGATATTGTTATCCCTGTATACCTTGGCGGAACGATGCTTGATGAAGTAATCGTATCTGCACAGCAGAGGGCAAATCTAAGAAGTGGAGGAAGATAGGCATGGCATTTGTACAGTACTTAAAATTTGATGAAACGAATCTTCCTCTGCCGGATTCCTATGATCTTGATATTTCGGATGTGGAGGCAGATTCATCTGGGGAAACAGAAGCAGGAACAACACAGAGGGATGTGGTAAGGACAGGAGTTATTTCCATTGCCGTTTCTTTTTCTGTTTCCCCTAAGTGGTTAAAGATACTGACGGCATACAGTAAAAGGTCAAAAATTGCCGTGAAGTATTTTGATACGGAGGAACTTAATCTGAAAGATGCAGAAATGTATATTACAGGATTTAAGGCAAAATTGGAAAAGGACACAAGTTACAAAGGATTGTGGACGGTGTCATTTACACTAAACGAGTATTAGAGGAGTGGTTTTATGTACCCGGTTTCAAAAGAATATCAGAAAGCCATTAGTGAGTCATCACGTTCATTCTTTTGGACGGGGACGATTACCACTAAGGCAGGCAAAAAATATATATTTGGGAATAAGGACATTGTAAAGGGTTCCGGCTATATCAGCAGACAATGCTCCGGCTCGTCAGAGATTGAACTCGGCTCTGTGTATGCAGCAGAACTTGGAATATCCCTTTTTTCAGATATTGACAGATACAGTCTGGAAGATGCGTCTATAACGGTTTCTTTTCATCTGAAGGTTGGTAATGCTTATGAGGAAGTCCCAATGGGGATTTTTTATATTGCAGAGGCAAACAGGAAGATAAAGACACTTGAGTTAAAGGCATATGATGCGATGCTGAATCTGGATAAGAATTTCAACAAAGGTCTGTCGAGTGCATTTCCATATGATTTCTTATCCCTGCTTTCCAAAGCGTGTCATGTAGAACTGGCACAGACGAAAGAGGAGATAGAGGCACTTACAAATGGAACAGAACTGCTTGGTATATACCAGGAAAACGATATCGAGACATGGAGGGATTTTTTATATTATCTGGCACAGGCACTTGGATGCTTTTCTACTATAGACCGTGATGGAAAGCTGAGACTTATCCCATACGGCATTACTGATAATAAGACAGTAGACAGCAGACACAGATTTTCAAGTACATTCTCCGATTTTGTGACAAGGTACACGGCAGTCAGTTCCACAAATAAAAAGACAGACATCGCAGAGTATTATTCGGTAAAGCCGGATGATGGTCTGACGATGAATCTGGGGGTAAATCCATTACTGCAGTTTGGCTTGGAAGAAAAGCGTAAGAGAATTATAAACAATATTCTGTCTGCAATTACTATAGTAAATTATGTACCGTTTGACTCGGACACCATTGGTGACCCGGCTCTTGATCTGGGAGATGTCATCAAATTTACGGGTGGTCATGCTGATGAAACAAAAAGGTCTGCCATCACATCCATTGAAACAAAGATAAACGGAAAGCAGAGAATAAAGTGTGTTGGAAAGAATCCGAGACTTGCAAGTGCCAAGAGCAAGAATGATAAGAATATCGCAGGTCTTGAGAGTTCCATGAATGAGAATAAACTCAGCATATACACTTATGTGAATGCCTTAAATATAGGGATTGGTACTGAGAAAACATCCATAATCAATATAGAATTTGCATCTGGGGATGAGACGAATGCAGAATTTCACGCAGAAGTCATACTGGACGTAAAATCCAATACCGTAAGCAGGAAGGTCGATGCAGAAACAACGATAGAGATTGGAGAAGAAAACAAAGTCATTTCAATCCCTGTCAACTGGACGGATGATGGAAAGACACTTCTAAAGGCATATTATGTGCTTGATGGAAAGGAAGTGGAGCAGTTCCATCCATCAGAGACATGGTTTAGTGGAAAGCATCTGCTGAATCTGTATTATCCAATTATAGAAATGAAAGCCAATGAACTTCATACCTTTGAGGTGCTGATAGAACTCACAAATGGAACAGCAACGATTGAACCACAGAATGCAATGGCAACCATATCTGGACAGGGACTTGGCGCGCAGGAAAGATGGGATGGAAGGATTACCGTTGATGAAGAAATCAAGATGGTTGAACTTTCTGGACTTCCTACAAATACGCTCCATGACAAGGTTGTGGCTGCACTTACTACACCGAAGAAAACAGGCATTACACAGACTATTGATTCCATCAGAATGACAGGTCTTATGGTGCCGGAGTTTTATGATAATATTTCCTTCTTTGTACCGATTGTAAGGGATGTGATCGAAACTGCTGACAGGGATAAGATGGTGTACCAGAGAGCCTATGTGGAGGATGATAAGCAGTTCCTGCTCCGCAAGAGTTACTTCATAAGTGGCGGAAATTATATCATCATGGACAGGGGAAGAGCCATCAGTCTTACGATTGATACAGAACCTTTCCAGGAACTTACGGATATTAAAATACAGCCCTTTGAAACTGCACCATTTGTGAATAAGCATAAGACAAAGGCTAGGGAACTGGCAACAAACCATTATACCAGACTTTCATCCGGGCAGATGGTACTTATCCAAGATTACAAAGAAAGGATAGAGGGAGTTGTGGAAGAACTGGATAAGGGAACGATGGCATCCTTTGACCTTGGATTTGATAAATTTGATGAAGTAATGACATTGGAGGTGCATAATGGCTGATTATGTTATGTTGGAAGACATATTTGAAACAACAGAAAATATGACTGTTTTGCGTGATAACAGTTATAACGATGATGGTACAGATACGGTGGCAGGTGTTGACTGGTTTAAGTTCCGGGAAACAACGGCTGCCAATTTTTATGTCAGCGGTAATACATGGATTGGAATAGGACAGAACTCAGAACAGCTTAAGATCAGCCGGAGGGATGCTGACCTTTATACGCTGAAAAGAGAGGAAGGGACACTGCTTTCAAACTATAAATTCTTCCGTATCAGATGGGAGGGGTATAGTGTTCATGGAAATAACAATGCCTCGACCAGACTTATATGGGATGCATTATTTTTTGATACAGGGGATATTGTCCTGTATTTTATTGAAGTTCCGACCTCTGCATCCAATATTGGGGAATGTGTTCTTTGCACAAAATCAAAGAACATATCATTCTCGATTGCAAAGGGAAAGACTGTTACATTCCTTCATCAGGACGATGTTGGAAATGAGTATGAATTGTCTGATGAGCCGCCTGTATTTTTAGACCCATATAATCGCAGGTATCTGTTTAAGGATGGAGAGGGAGTGCTTTATACCATTGCAGATGATGCACTTGCTCCTCTTGAAGAAACGGAACTGACTGCAGAATTGTTTGAAACACATGGTATTCCAGACCTGTCGGATGGAAATGTACTTCTGGGACTAAAAAATCCAACCATCCTTTACTGGCATGATTCCTATAACCGATTCTCGGATATGAAGATCAGTTACAAAGGAGTACCGAAGCCACAGGTGATTTATTCCGAGAATGTTGATATGTCGGATGCGAGCATCCTTGGAATAGAAAAAGTTACCTGCGACTGCGATGAGAAATGCCTGTTTGCTGTGTCCTTCGATAATGGAGAAACATGGCTCGGCTATGTAAATAATAACTGGGTAAAATTCACGGAGGAATTATCCGGGATGTCCAAGGCAGCCATTGAAGCAATCAGTTCTGATGCATGGGCAGAAAAAGCAACAACGGGAATGATAAAGTACAGATTTGTATTAAGCGGTGCAGATGGGTTTATCACAAATGTGATCACAGACTTTTTGAATACGGAGGAATAGTCATGTTAAAAGGAAAAAGCGTAATTGAACTTACGGATGTGCATACAGGTAAGAAAGAGGTGTATGAGGATACCAACCTTGTCACGGATGCAATCAATGCCATCCTTAATTCTAATATTTTAGGAATGCTCTATGACAACACATCTTTTGATGGAGAAAATGGAGAAAAATGGATGCTGCCAATCGTAAACAAACTTACGGGTGGCATACTGCTGTATCAGGAACCTTTGGAAGAAAGGGTCGATAATCTGTATGCTCCGTTTTCCAATCCATTGATTGGATATGCATCAAGTGATGCAAATAATACAACGGATGTCAGAAGGGGCAGCAGAAATCTGACAGAAAGTAAGAGAATCGATGGCGGATATAAGTTTGTCTGGGATTTTGCTACTTCACAGGCAAATGGAACAATATCTGCAATAGCCCTTACGAATAGGATAGCCGGAATCGGACAGGAAAACGGCAACAATTATCTTGTCCGTATTGGTCAGTATGCATCACAGAATAATGCATATAGTGATGAAAGTTACAGACCAAATAAGAGAACTTACATCAAAGACGGATACAGGCTTGAGATGATCACAAGAAATAATTCAAAAACAGCTCTGTTTAAGAAGGTGCCGGAGGAATATCTTCATGCCGGACTTGTAGAGAACTTGATTTCACAGAAGGCTTTTGATGCTTCAGAAACTACAGAGATTGATTTAGGTCACTATCCGTACTGGATTCATAGAACAGGCTCTCCGTCAAAGGGAGAGTATGACTGTCCGAATGAGGATAATGCAAATGTCAGAAGTCATATTTTTCATGGAGCAGATGGCTGTTGGTATGGAATAGCAAGAAAGACAAATCAGAAATACTCGCATATGTATTATGACAATGAGCAGTTCAGTCATGTCAGCTACGAATTTTATATGGATAAGATTGAGAATGGCAAGTGCACCTCACAGAAGATTTCAGTGCCAAGTGGTGTGAGTGATTTTTACAGCATCGGCATGAGTGGAAAATGGCTGATGTGTGTGTCGAGTGATAGCAGTAAGCTGTATCGGTTGGATACCACGAATGTTGCGAATCTTGAGAGAGTTACGGATTATACCTACAACAACAGTAATGAGTATTCCTATGTGGTAGATGATGATATGGTAATCAACGGATGGTATTTTGAAGATGGAAAGCCTGTACAGAAAATTGGCTCTATAGGTTATCAGAGTTACTATGCATGGGGTGTTAACCAGATGGCAAGGTACAAGACCTATATGATAAAAGAATGGGTTTATAGTTACAACGGCTATAGGAATTATAAAGATCTGTATCTGTATACACCATATCTTGCAACCATCAATAATCTTGATACACCCGTGATTAAGACGGCAGATAAGACCATGAAGATTACATATACATTGACGGAGACAAAAGAATAAACAATTTCGGAATCAAGCAGTTATCCATAATGGGTAGCTGCTTTTTTCATACAAAAATTTATAAGGAGGACAAGACAATGAAGGAATTCTGGAACGCAGTACAGTTCGTATTCACGGCTGTAGGAGGATGGCTTGGTTACTTTTTGGGAGGATGTGATGGTTTGTTATACGCATTAATTGCATTTGTGGCCATTGATTATATCACAGGGGTCATGTGTGCAATCAATGACAAAACATTATCGAGTGAGGTTGGTTTTAAAGGTATCTGCCGGAAAGTTCTGATTTTTCTTTTGGTGGGAATCGCAAACATTCTTGATTTGAATGTAATCGGGACAGGCAGTGTGCTTAGAACAGCAGTGATCTTCTTCTATATCTCCAACGAGGGAGTAAGCCTTCTGGAGAATGCATCCCATCTAGGGCTGCCTGTACCACAGAAGATTAAAGCAGTATTAGAACAGCTGCACGACCGTGCAGAAGATGATGAGACCGGGGAGGAGTAATCTTCCCCATTTTTTATGCAGAAACGGAGGATTTTATTATGAGTGAAAAGACAACTAACTTTATTAACACAATCGGAGTGCTTGCAAGAAATGAGTTCCTTTCAAGGGACAGATGGGTTCTTCCATCAGTATGCATTGCTCAGGCTGCACTTGAGTCTGGATGGAATCTTAATGCTAAGACTTTATTCGGAATAAAGGGTAAAGGTTTTACAGCGACAACAAGTGAGTACTATGATGGACATTATGTTCAGATTCAGGATTCATTTAGAAGTTATCCAAATGCTGCAAGTGCAGTAGTAGGATATTATGATTTTATCACAGGTACACCAAGATATGCAGGAGTGGTCAATAATGCAGACTATAGGGATGCAGTTGATAAGCTGATTCATACAACGGATGGCGCACCATATGCAACAAGTCCTACTTACATTAATAATGTAATTTCGATTATCGAACAGTATAATCTTACAAAATGGGATGTAAGGGACACAAAGCCTAATACATCAAATAGCGCCTCAACACCACATAATGTGGGTGAGAGAGTGAATTACCATACGATCTATGCATCTTCTGATTCAGAGCAGGCATTATCACCTCTTTACAAGGAAGGAACTATTACAAGAATTGTAGCAGGAGCAAGAAATCCATATCTTCTGGATGACGGTACTGGTTGGATTAATGATGCCTGTATTGGAGAGAGCAATAAACCTTTGGTATCAGAGGACATCAGCGTGGGAGACAAGGTTCGTGTGTTGAATAATGAAACATACACGGGTGGCAGTTTTAGAACCTATTATGATGAATATGATGTTATTGAGGTTAAAGGTGACCGTGTTGTTATCGGCATTGGTGATGTAGTAACTTGTGCCATTAACAAGTGCAATATTGAAAGAGTATAAGCGTCAGGCTCGGAGGGAGAAATCCTTTTGAGCCTTATTTTTTTGCCTTGAAATAGGAAAATGGCTGTTTTCCTTACTACCTCATTTGAAGGTGATAATAACTTTTTTATATTTTTTTCCGCCCATTTTGCTTTTTTCTGTCCAAGGGATAGTGAAGGGAAAAGGATATATTTTCGGTCAATCAATAAAAAAATGCCCAGCGAATAGTGAAGGGTATACGACTTAACGATGAACCTATAAAAGTTATTCCCTTCAAATTCGGTGGAGGTGAAACAGCATGAACGATATACAGCGACAGCAGATAAAGGAACTCAGAGGCAAAGGGTACGGATACGGAAGAATCGCACAGATGCTTTCTTTAAGTGAAAATACCATAAAGACATATTGCAGAAGACACGGACTTGGAGGAGTGATGGCAACCCCTGCACCCATTGACGGAGAAGCGCATCACTGCCTTTGTTGTGGCAAAGAGGTGGTGCAGCCGGGAGGACGGAAAGAGAAGAAGTTCTGCTCAGATAAATGCAGAAATAAATGGTGGAACAGCAATCTTGATAAGGTGAATCGTAAAGCCAATTATGAGTTTATATGTCCCCATTGTAAAAAGCAATTTAGTGCATATGGGAATAAGAATAGAAAATATTGCAGTCATGCCTGCTATATCGAGGACAGATTCGGAGGTGCAGAATAATGAATGAATTAGCCATTGAAGCAAATAAGAAGGAACCAATAGTGCCTGTGTGTGAAAAATACACTCTTACAATTAAAGAGGCAGCAGCATATTTCAATATTGGAATTAAAAAGATGCGTAGATTGGCAGAAGAAAACACAGGAAGATTTTCTGTTTTTTGTGGAAATAAATTTCTGATTATCCGTCCGAAGTTTGAAAAATTTATCGATGATTCTTCTGAAATATAGTCTGCTGAAAGTAGTTATTTATCTGCCAAAAGTAGTTGATAAATAAGTGATTCAGAGTGATATATGTTATACCTCAAAAGAGGAATTTTAGCTGAGAAAGGGGTAAAGAATAATTGAAATCAAAAGTTGATGATAAGGACACTATGACAGTTCAAGAGGCAGTTACCTATTATAAACTGAGTCGTAGAAAATTTTATGAATTATTACATCAAGAAGGATTGGAATTTATAGCCTTTTATTATAATGGCAGGAGGCTGATTCTGAAAAAAGAGTTTGAAAGATATCTGAATGGACACCCAGAAATACGAAGGAGGGAACGAGGATGGCAGGAAAATCAGGATTGCGAAGAGATTCAAAACACAGAGTACTCCGAAGGGGCGAATCAATAAGAGCAAATGGAAAGTATCAGTTTAAGTATCATATAGGCGGGAAACCACATTTTGTTTATAGCTGGAGATTAGAACCAACTGATCCGCTCCCGGTTGGTAAAAAGCCATGTCTTTCTCTGAGAGAACTAGAAAAACAGATAGGTTACGATCTTGATAATCGATTGGATCCATTGGGAAAGAATATTACTGTAAATGAATTGGTGGAGAGATATCTTAAGACTAAAGTGGGAATGCGACCAAACACATTAGCCAATTACAATTTTGTGAGAAACATTCTTAAAAATGAGCCTTTTGGAAGTCAAAAGATATCGAAAATAAAGACATCTGATGCAAAGTTATTTCTGATAAAGATGCAGCAGGAAGATGGGAGAGGGCATAGCACGATAAAGACAGTGAGAGGAGTCCTTCGTCCGGCATTTCAGATGGCTGTGGATGATGATGTTCTTATGAAAAATCCATTCCAATTTGAATTAGCCGGAGTGGTAGTTAATGATGCTGTCACAAGGGAAGCAATTTCAAAAGACCAAATGCGAAAATTTTTGAAATTCATACATGATGATGTGGTTTATTGTAAATATTATGAAGTGATTTACATCCTTTTTCACACAGGTATGAGAATTTCGGAATTTTGTGGACTTACAATGAGGGATATTGATTTAGAGAAAAGAATCATCAATATTGATCATCAGCTGCAAAGAACTTCCAAAAGAGAGTATGTAATTGAGCCAACAAAAACCAATGCCGGAACAAGGGTTATTCCAATGACAAATGAAGTGACAGAAATGTTTCGAGCAATTATTGAGGATAGACCAGATTATAAGGTTGAGAAAGTGATAGATGGTTATACGGGATTTCTTTTTCTGGACAAAGATGGAATGCCACTTGTAGCCATGCATTGGGAACACAGATTCAATCATATGGTCAGCAGGTACAATGAAATCTATAAGGTTCAGATGCCCAATATTACCCCTCATGTTTGCAGACATACATATTGTTCCAATATGGCAAAGTCCGGCATGAATCCTAAAACACTGCAGTATTTGATGGGACATTCGGATATAGCTGTGACGCTCAATGTCTACACCCATGTAGGACTTGAGGATGCTGAGAAGGAACTTCAGAAGATGCAGGGATTGGAAAATGCCAGAAAAGAGATGGGAATTTCGGATACGGATGATAAACCTTTGAAACAGAGTATGTTCAAGGTGGTATGATAATATAATAAGGAAGAGATTTTGAGGACACTCATGCTATACGGCTTGGGTGTCTTTTTGGCTGGTAAAAGAAGAACTTGGATGCTATAATAAAATTTAATCATTTAATATTTATTTTTGAAAGGTAAAGCATTGTAAAACAGAGAATTCATCCCGTATTGATATTATAGACTATTGTTAGCATCCGGGCGAGTTCTGGATGCTTTTTGATTGGAGGGATAAAAGGCTATGATTAACCTTGGTACATTAAAAGAAATTACTGATTTGAGAAGTATATGGCCACATGAAGCTTTGAATTTTACTCCTTGGGTGGCAGAGAATGTTGAATTACTTGCAGATGCTGTTGGTCTTGATATTACGGTTGATGAGACAGAGTCCTCTGTTGGAGACTTTAATGTTGATATCTATGCATCTGAAACAGGAACAGATAGAAAGATTATCATTGAAAATCAATTAGAAGATACAGATCATGACCACCTTGGTAAATTAATTACTTATGCATCTGGTAAAGATGCAGATGTGGTTATATGGGTTGTGAAACACGCACGTGAGGAACATAAGGCAGCAGTTGAGTGGCTTAACAATCATACAGATGATAAGATTGGCTTTTTCTTATGTGAAATAAAGCTTTTCCAGATAGGTGATTCTGATATTGCTCCATCATTTACAGTAGTTGAAAGACCGAATGATTGGACGAAGGAGATTAAGAAGACAACTGCTACAAATCCAACACAGCAGCAGAGACTGGAATATTGGCAGGCGTTCAATGATTATGCCTTTCAGAATACTGAATTCGCAAAATCATTTAATAAGAGAAAACCTAATACAGACCATTGGATGGATTTCAGTATTGGCTCATCAGCTTGCCACATCAGTGTTACACAAATTCAGAAGAGAAATAAAGTTGGAGTTGAATTATACATAAATGATGATAAAGAACTCTTTAAAGGTCTTTATTCACATAAAGACGATGTGGAGTCTGCTATGGGCTTGGCACTTGATTGGAGAGAATTGCCGGAGAGGAAGGCAAGCCGTATTATCGTGGAAAAAGATGTGAAGTTTGATGATCAGAATGCCTGGCCACAGCAGTTTGAGTATATTATGGATGTCTGCATGAAGATGAAGAAGGCATTTAGGAAGTATATATAAAAATTGTAAGTAAATTGTCTAAACACTGTAAAAATACATTCTTAATTAGGTGCCTTGTATAGTATTATAGATGAGTGAACAGAGAAAATAAAATGATGAAAACATTATTTATTATTGGAAATGGCTTTGATTGTTATGGCCATAATATGAATACGCAGTACATAGATTTTAGAAATTTTTTAGTTAATAGATACCCTGAATACAATAAAGATTTTGGTGGAATTCTTCAAGAAACACTTATGCCAGATGGAGATGAGGTGTACGATATGAATGAGGTTGTTGGTTCTCTAATTCGTACAATAGATGAGTGTTCATTAAAGGATTGGAATAATTTAGAAGAATGTTTGGGCAATGAATTTATATGCAACATTGCATATGATAATGAGTGGGCATATAAGATGACAGATGATGAAGATGATAATGTATTTCATTCTGTATATGAGAATGAAGATTTGACAAACTCCATTGCAGGAGCTTACCGTATATTAATTGATCTTTTTAGGGAATGGGTATTTAATGAACTGGCAAATATTGATTTTACAAGAGTACAAAGATTAAGAAAAAAACCCACTTTTAGGAAAAGTTTGTTTTTGACATTTAATTATACATTAACATTAGAAAAATTATATAACATATCCCAAAATAACATATGTCACATTCATGGAAAATCAGATGATAGAAATTGTCATATTTATTTCGGACATGGAGATGATACCGAGTTCGATGCATTTGAAAATTATATTGGAGTTGGAGATGCGTATAATGGATTGAAGAGAGAATTAAGAAAAGATACTAATCAAGCAATAGTAGAAAATATGAAATTTTTTCGTAAGTTGTCAAATGTTAAAAAAATATACTCATATGGTTTTTCATTTTCAGAGGTTGATATGGTTTATATAAAAGAAATAAGTAAAATTTTAGATGCCAAAAGGGTAAGGTGGTATTTTAATCAATATGACTGGATTAATAATCAAGAAAATATTGAAAAAGTAAAAAGATTAGGATTTAAGATAAGAGTAAGCAGGAGATGGTAAGATTTGAATTATAAAAATAATGTTTTCGTATTAAGAGATTCCTTAAATGGGGATGGAAAATTTGGATAAGGGCAATAATCTTTTGAAAAATATGTTAAAGAAGGTTAGACAATAAAATAAGGAAAAATTTCAAAGGCGCTCAGGCTTGTGATGGTTTGAGTGCCTTTTTGCTAGTGAAAAAGTGATTGATATGGTATAATATTAATGAATATTTTGAGACTTTTCTGGACATTTTTGATTAAACAATTACCAATATGAATAAAGATTTACAAAGAATATAATGAGGCTATGAGAGGTGAAAGATGGAAAGTGATGTAAAAGAAGTGGACAAGAAACTTTATCGTGTTGTACGAAAAAAAGGAAGTCATGTAAGTACCAAGATAAATCCAGATGGTACGAAAGTGGCTTTGCAGTTTACAGATGATAATAATGATTTGACGGGTCCTGTTGATCTTATTGAAGTTGACGAGAGTGAATATATTCGAACAGGGGATGTGCATGATGATATTTCAGAATATGATTCTGCTCCAAGAACATGGGAACGAGTTATTGTTGAGGATATTATTGTTCCTGTAGCGAGAGAAGCAATAGGGCAACTTTTAGACATTGGTTTTCAACGTTTGAATGCATGGATGGAAGAAAAAGCTGTTCCAGCGGCTAAACAAAAAACTAAGAAAATAGGGAAAGAGATGTCTATTTTCTTTTCTGCTATGAAATCAGCCATAAAAGGAGAGCAACCCAAAGCATTGCAGATTATCAAAACAGAAAGAAATAATAAATCTGTTCAGGTTGTGGATGCCATTGATTCAAAACGAGATAAAAAAGAGAAAGTTGAAATAGCACAAGCTGAATTTGAACAGTTGGTTGCATTAACAAGGAGAAGTGCGTTTGTGCTTGTTGGCTGTATTAATCTTCTTAAAAATTCAGCTATATCGGATATGGATGAAACTCAGAAGATTGAATTTGAAAAACAATTAAAAGAACTTACCACAGATGATTTGTTGAAAGAAATAAATTTGTTACTTGAAGATAAGAATAAGGGAATATTGGACTCTGCTTCCTATGCGATATTATCTGCGTTTCGTGATGGTGAATTTATTATCGAAGGAAAAAGAGTTCCAATTGAAATGTGTGTAAACAATGGAGAATAGCTATCAGCCCCCTTTTCGTTAAATAATGCACACCCCCATCAGTAGTCTGACCCCCCTTAACTGACTACGATTTGACTACTACATACTGCCTTGAATTGCACCATTTTGAAGTATTTTGCAAAAAGTGTAGTTTTAAACAGGAATAATACGATGCCCGAAAAAGCCGATAAAACCTTGCAAAACTCGGCATTACAGGGCATTTTAGAACAGGAGAAAATTATGATAAAAGTACTCTTCATCTGCCACGGCAACATCTGCCGAAGCACTATGGCAGAAAGCGTTATGACATATTTAGTTGACAAAGAAGGACTGGTTGATAAGTTCTATATTAATTCAGCGGCGACAAGCCGCGAGGAGATTGGCAATGGGGTGCATCATGGCACTGTTGCCAAGTTGAAGAAAGAAGGAATTCCGGTGATTCCTCACAGGGCAGTGCAGATGACTCTGAATGATTATGAGGAATATGATTACCTTATTGGAATGGATACTGAGAATATCCGCAATATGCAGAGGATATCGGGCGGAGATCCGGATGAGAAGATATATAAACTGCTTACTTTTGCGGGAAACGGACTTGATGTGGCAGACCCATGGTATACGGGAGATTTTGAGGCAACTTACAGGGATGTTCTGGCAGGCTGCAAAGGGCTGCTTGAGTGCCTTAAGGAAGAATTGTAGCCCGCTACCCACCTACCATGGCAGAATATATATATTCCTCTGGTAAGAACCGAATACAGTGGCAGTTGCCTTAAGCTCTGCGCCGAGACGGCGGAAAGACGAATTGCTGGCGACGTTGTCAGGGTGGGCTACGGCGAGGATTGTGTCGATGCCGCGGTTGCGGGCAATTGAACAGAGGCGCTTGTTAAGCTCGCACATGAGGTTGTGACCACGGAAGTCAGGGTGAACCATGCATCGTCCGATTTCAGCTACATTTGTAGAATGAATGTCGAGACCGAGCTTTTCAGCTTCCTCAGCAAATTCATGTTCATTAAAGAAAAGGGCGCTGGCGGCAACAAGTTCATTATCGTCATTAAATGCACCTAAGAAGCATGTCCAGTCAGCATCAAAGAAATGTGAGCGTTCAATATCATCAATAGGAATCCACCATTCCGGAACAGGGAGAGCATTTTCTATAGTAAATATAAGCTGTTCGAGAGCAGCTTTATCATTTTTATCTAATACACGGATATTCATAGCAATCTCCTATACACTTAAATTCAGAATTACCTTAATATATGTAAGTTATAATCCTAATCCACCACATTATAATATGTATGTATCTTAAAATCAAAATATTTTTAAATTCGCAGTCAGAATATTAAGCAGATACAAATTAATGCCGATATACATTTACAAGACA
>ULVV01030623.1_pt1 | contig 61117 bp, 49 predicted proteins | sample 1959761 | NCBI WGS metagenome assembly ULVV01 (sample SAMEA4835795, study PRJEB28245) | human gut metagenome | biome: gut microbiome; material: fecal sample | place: Denmark | collected 2008
TATTATATTTTCTTATATTTGTAAAGACTATTCTGTAACTTTCCTAAGGAAACCTGCAAGCAATGCACCAAGAAAGCCTGATGGAACATTTCCGACAGGAGCAGCAAAAGTTGCACCTGAAACTGCCATTGCTCTGCCTGCCTATATTTTTTCAGAGAGTTTCAAGAAGCTCTGCTATCTTTTCTTTTTGAGCAAGCCCGTCAGAAAAAGCAGTCGCACCGCCAGCGGCTGTGCCAAGTTTAAGAGCATATTCATAATCGCCCTGCAATATACCAGCGGTAAAGCCTGCCACCATTGAATCGCCTGCACCAACGGAATTTTTCACCTTACCATTACATACTCCACAGCGATGTATTTCACCGTTTTCGTCAATAAGCATTGCGCCGTCCCCTGCCATTGAGATAAGCACGTTCACAGCACCCATTTCTTTAAGCTTACGTGCGTATTTTTCTATCTCCTCATCATTAGTGAGTGTCACTCCGAACATCTCGCCAAGCTCGTGGTTGTTAGGTTTGATAAGGAAAGGTTTATATTTAAGCACATTGAGAAGCAGGTCTTTTGTTGCGTCCACTACTGTTCTGATATTCTTGTGCGCGAGCCTTTCGAGTATCTTCTCATAGATATCTGAAGGCAGCGAGGCAGGTATGCTTCCTGCGAGTATAAGTGTATCTCCGTCCTGAAGCTTATCAAGCTTTGCAAAAAGCTTATTCACAGCCTCATCATCTATATCAGGACCCTGACCATTCAGTTCTGTTTCCTCAGCAGATTTTATTTTCACATTTATACGGGAATTACCGTTTTTGAGATGAACAAAATCTGTATCAATTCCCATTTCCGCTAGTCCGTTCTCGATAGCTTCACCTGTGAAGCCTGCAGTGAAGCCAAGTGCCTTTGACTGAATGTCCAGCTCTCTAAGAACTATAGACACATTTATACCTTTGCCACCGAAATACATCTCTTCCCTATCTGAGCGGTTGGTAGACCCAAGCTTCATTTCCCCTGTATGAACAACATAGTCGATAGCAGGATTGAATGTTACAGTATATACCATTTTACATTACCTCCTTGATATTTGCTTTTGTAAGATATTTTTTGTCTTGAAGCTTGTCGGTGATTATCTTCACACGTCCAAGCTGAGCGAAAGTAACCGCAGATATCTGATCGAATTTAGAGTGATCTGCAAGAATATAAACAGTCTGACTGTTTAACACCACGGTAGACTTCACTCTTGCCTCGTTTCTGTCCGGTGTTGTTATACCACCTGACAACGAAATTCCATTTGCTCCAAGAAAGCTTTTGGTGAAATTGTAGCTTTGCAGACTGCTGACACATTCAGCACCAACGATAGCCTCCGTTGTGAGCTTTATCTCCCCTGCCGGCATATAGACCTTAAAGCCACGCTGAGCAAGCTTTTTGGCATGAACGAAAGCGTTAGTCACAAAGGTAATTTTCTTATCTGGCAGAAAGTCTATCATATAGCCTGTAGTCGTTCCGGCGTCGATAAAAATGAAATCGCCGTCATCCACAAGAGATGCTGAAAACCTCGCAATTGCAAGCTTTTCATCGGTAAAAAGTTTTGACTTTGACTCAACGTCCTGTTCCTCCGGATTGAAAGAATGTTCCTCGGCTGATATAGCACCACCATGAACTTTTTTCAAAAGACCCCTTTCATCAAGCACCGTCAAGTCACGGCGTATCGTTGATTCAGAAGCTTTTAAAAGCTCGCACAACTCCAAAAGCTTCACACTTTTATTCTGCTTGACTCTCTCTAATATAATAGAGTACCTTTCCTCTGTAAGCATTTTATCACCTTTTCAAATTTCAAAAATGTTTTTGACGTCAATTAAACGATATTGATTGTTTCTGATATTAAAATATCATATTGTACAGCAAAAGTCAAGCAATTCCGCTTAAAATCATTCACACAGCATTATTTTTGGCCGTTTTTTAAATTATGAATAAGATGTTTGTGCATTTTAACAACATTCAATCAAAAGCAGTCAGATAACATCAGTTTCGCTTTTGTGACGTTATATTTTTTTTGCAATTATTATTTGGATATCCATATTACTTTATTTTGCCACCAATTCACTTTGTGCTTTGAAAGGTGGTTTTGCAAAATGAAATAGAAAAAGCAGTGCTGAGATTTTTCTCAAGCACTGCTTTGTTTTTTTGATTTTCTTATTTTACTGTCTGGCTTACGCACTCAAGCCCTGACAAGGCTTCGCTCGGTGATCGTCACTTACCTTCTGCTAATTTATCGTCGTCGCTTCTTAAAATGCAGAGTGCGATAACAAGACCTGTCAAAGCAACAAACACCGCTTTAGTTTCAAGCAATTCTGTGACAAATGCACCCACTGCCGCTCCACCTATAAAGCAAAGGATTATGCCATAATACTGCATTGCATTACTAAGCTTTAGCTTATCCTTAGTTTTCAAATACTGAAACAGATTATCCGTACCGCTTCTAAGATTGCCAGTACACATCGTGGTAGCGAAAGGCTTTCCGTCCATTTTCCTAAAACCCTCCACCTGCATTGCACAGGTAAAAGAAACTAGGATATTCGCCAATGTGTTAAGCGTACCAGCAGGGATAAATCCCACAATGGTCAGCACCACAAGCTCCACACCGATTATGATCCTATGCCAATGTATCCTCGGGTGTTCATTGAATTTCAGCTTCACAGCTTCCACTATCAGCACGCCAAGCATAAAGGACAGTATAGGCATGAGATAAAGAAAGACCTTCAGCCAGCTTCCCTCTTTGATATTGATAGCCAACAACACCATGTTACCTGTCTGTGCATTTGCAAAAACGTGGTCACGACTGATGTAGGTATAAGCGTCAAGATAGCCACCAACTATTGCAAGCATTACTCCAACACCGTAAAACTCAGCTATATGTCTTCCGTTCTTCATTGTGCAGTCCCCAGTGGCTCAAGTTCGTTAAGATCATATGGCGTTTTCTGATAAATGCAGTAGTTGAGCCAGTTTGAATAAAGCAGATTAGCCGAACAGCTCCAATTGAAAATAGGCTTGTTTTCTGGATCATCGTCAGGAAAATAGCTATATGGTATCTGTATAGGCAGTCCCTTTTCCTTATCTCTGAAATACTCTTTTGCAAGGGTCTCACGATCATATTCCCAGTGACCGAACAGAAAAAACTGTCTTTGCGTCTTATCTGAAACAAGATGCACGCCCGCCTCGTTTGACACTGCCACCACTATAAGATCGTCCACCTTTTCAATATCTGCACGACGCACCTCGGTATGACGTGAGTGCGGACAATGGAACACATCTCCAAAACCTTTAAGAATAATGCTTTCGGGATAGTCGATATGGTGCTTGAAATTGCCAAACATCTTCTCTTTCAAAGGATATTTGGGAACGCCGTAATGGTAATAAAGCCCAGCCTGAGCGCCCCAGCATATGTGGATAGTTGAGAAAACATTGGTCTTTGACCATTCAAAAACTCTGCAAAGCTCGTCCCAGTAATCAACGTCTTCATACTCCATTTGCTCAACAGGCGCACCAGTGATGATAAGACCATCATAACGATTATCACACACCTCGTCAAAGTTCTTGTAGAAAGCGAGCATATGCTCCAAAGAGGTGTTTTTTGACATATGACTGCTCATCTGAATAAGGTCGATGTCAACATGAAGAGGTGTGTTGCTCAAAAGACGCAGAAGCTGCGTTTCTGTCGCAATTTTGTCAGGCATGAGATTGACAATAGCGATCTTCAAGGCACGAATGTCCTGATGAGCGGCTCTGTCATCGGGAATAACGAATATATTCTCATTTTCCAACGTTTGGAACGCAGGAAGGTCATTTGGTATTTTAATTGGCAAAGTATATCCCACCTTTTAATTATACTCTAAAAGATTATTATAACACGATCTCTGTTAAAAATCAACTAAAAGAGAGATTTATTCATATATTATTGAGAAAAAGGGAGCGACCTAAGCCGCTCCCTATGTGTATCAACAGTATATAAATCCGTACAATTATTCGTAAAGTGGATATTTCTTGCAGATAGCGTTTACCTTTTCTCTGATCTCATCAGCCTTATTGTCAAAGTCTGTTGCTGTGAGATACATACACTCTGCAATAACGTCCATGTCCTCCTCAACAAGTCCCCTTGTGGTAACTGCCGCTGTACCAACTCTTACACCGCTGGTTACAAATGGCTTCTCAGGGTCGTTAGGGATAGCGTTCTTGTTTACAGTGATGTAAACCTCGTCAAGCTTTTTCTCAAATTCTTTGCCTGTGATGTGGAAAGGTCTGAGGTCAACAAGCATAAGATGATTGTCTGTGCCGCCTGATACGAGATTGAATCCTCTGTCAAGAAGTCCCTTTGCAAGAGCCTGTGCATTCTTTACGATCTGCTCACCGTATGCCTTGAACTCAGGCTTGAGAGCCTCGCCAAAGCAAACTGCCTTTGCAGCGATAACGTGCATAAGAGGACCGCCCTGTGTGCCTGGGAAAATAGCAGAATTTATCTTCTTAGCTATATACTCGTTGTTTGTGAGTATAAGTCCTCCTCTTGGTCCTCTCAGAGTTTTATGTGTTGTTGTTGTAACAACGTCAGCATATGGTACTGGTGACTGGTGGCAGCCTGCGGCAACAAGTCCTGCAATATGCGCCATATCTACCATAAGATATGCACCAACAGCCTTTGCTATCTCAGAAAGCTTCTCAAAATCGATAGCTCTTGGATAAGCACTTGCACCGGCAACAATAAGTCTAGGTCTGCACTTGTTAGCCTGCTTGTAAAGAGCCTCGTAGTCGATATAACCCTCGTCATTTACGCCGTAAGGAACGAAGTTGAAATACTTACCTGAAAGGTTTACAGGTGAGCCGTGTGTAAGGTGTCCGCCAGCGTCAAGGCTCATACCCATAACAGTGTCGCCTGGCTTAAGAAGAGCAAAATAAACAGCAGTGTTAGCCTGAGCGCCGGAATGTGGCTGAACGTTAGCATACTTAGCACCAAAGAGCTTGCAGGCTCTTTCAACAGCTATATCCTCCACAACGTCAACGCACTGACAGCCGCCATAATATCTCTTGCCAGAATATCCCTCAGCATACTTATTAGTAAGCACAGAACCCATTGCAGCCATAACGGCAGGTGAAACGATATTTTCGCTTGCGATAAGCTCAAGATTTCTTCTCTGTCTTGCCAGCTCGGTTTCCATTGCTTCGCCGACTTCTTTATCGACATTTTCAACAAAGCCGATAGTATCCATTATTTTCATCGAAATTACTCCCATCATAAAATTTTACGGACATTCCGTTCTCTTTTATTATAGCGTATTTTTCTTTTGATGTCAACGAAAATTTTTTGATTGAGGAATGAGGAATTAAGGTATCGCCTGCGGCGATTAATTTTTTTGTGGAGAATAGGTTTTACTTCCGCAAAATTGCTTCGCTCTTTTCGTTTTTTCCATTTCTCACTTTTTTATCTTCTCCCAATACGCTTTCGCCATTTGCTCCGTCTTATTCTCACCATACTGATAATAAGTCCTCCCCACAAGCTTATCAGGCAGATACTGCTGTTTTACCCAATGGTTTGGAAAGTCATGGGGATAAAGATAGTGCTGTCCTTTCACTTTTGCGCCTTCGCCGTCAAAATGCTTGTTCTGCAAATGCCGTGGATAATCTCCGAAATCACCATTTCTAACATCTGCTAAAGCTGCGTCTATTGCTGATTCAGCAGAATTGGATTTTGGAGCAGTGGCAAGAAGAACCACAGCTTCCGCCAATGGTATCCTTGCTTCAGGCAGACCCAACTGCAATGCCGAATCAACGCAGGATTTCGTCACTACCGCCGCCATAGGGTACGCAAGTCCTATATCCTCGCTTGCGATAACAAGCAGCCGTCTGCACAGAGAAATGATATCCCCAGCTTCAATAAGACGTGCGGCATAATGAAGTGCGGCGTTCTCGTCAGAACCTCTTATGGACTTCTGCAAAGCCGACAGAATATCATAATGCTCATCGCCTGCACGGTCATAGCGCATATTGCTACGCTGAGTAAGAAGCTTCACATTATCAAGGTTCACGGTAAGCTTTTCACCGTCATTATCTGCCGAAAGTATGCAAAGCTCCACTGTATTTATTGACTTTCTCACATCACCGCCACAGCCCCTTGCAATATGCTCCAACACACCATTTTCAAGACGCAGTTTCAGCCCCAACTCATCAGCCATAAGCTGAAAAGCACGCTTTATTGCAGGCAAGATCTCCTCAGAAGTCAGCGGCTTGAACTCAAACACAGTTGAACGGCTAATTATAGCATTGTACACATAAAAATACGGATTTTCAGTGGTAGAAGCGATAAGAGTTATCTTGCCGTTTTCAATGTATTCAAGAAGCGATTGCTGTTGTTTTTTGTTAAGATACTGTATCTCGTCAAGATAAAGCAAGATACCATTAATGCCGCTGAGCGTCTCAGTTTCAGCAACTATCTGCTTGATATCAGCAATAGAAGCACTTGTGCCGTTAAGCTTATGCATAGTCATATTAGCATTATTTGCTATCATTCTTGCGACCGTGGTTTTGCCAACACCTGACGGACCATAAAAAATCATATTCGGTATTTTACCGCTTTCGATAATACGCCTGAGAGGTTTATTTTCGCCTAACAGGTGGGTCTGTCCCACAATATCATCAAGGGTTTTGGGTCTAATTCGTTCAGCCAAAGGCACGCTCATTTTATGATCTCCTTAAAAAGCAATTAGTCTAAAATGTTCTGAATATCCTCTAAATGAAGCTGATAAGCCATGCTGTTTATCTTTTTAAGCAGGTAGGTTTTTGCAACAAGAACAGCTTCCTGATATTTGGTGTTTTCCATACCAAGGCAAATGCGATAAATAATAAATTGATTAGAGGAGATTTTCATGATAATGTGATTATTGCCCTCGAAAGTACCACGGCAAATGGAGTTGGAGTTGACGAAGTTCCAAAGGTCGGAGTAAGTGAGAGCAGTGACTTCATCAGTAATAAACTGTTGAATAAGTTCATTCATATGGATACCCCCTATAGTGTATTTTCTTTAGTATAGCACATATTTCCGCATAATTCAAGGGAAAATGCGGTCAAAGTGGGGAGTGTCGCCCGTTAGCTTCATGAACTCGTATCGTAAACAACAAAATGTAGGGGACGGCGCCCCCGACGTCCCGATATCGAAGTGTCGATTTTTTTGGATTGTGACAAATTTATGCAAGCGACCGAAACGAGCGAACAATGCTCGTCCTTACCACAATTTGTGTGTTTTCTCAAAGTTTGTGTAATAAATTGCAAGATGTAACGTCCAAAAAGCGGGCTGTCGAGGGCGCCAGCCCCTACATGGTTTGTTAAACAAATAAATAATGTGCGGATAATGCAGAAATGCAACAAAAAAAGAGGCAGAATACTCCACCTCTCATTTATCTGTACAAAGATTTGTACTATTATTTCTTTCTGGCCGAGCTTACCGCACGAGTTATCTCAGGCTCTGCTTCGCCACGAACACATTCAGCCGTTATCTTTATGCCAACTATCTCATCATCAGATGGCGCTTCAAACATAAGCTTTGTGAGTATCTTCTCAACTATCGCCCTAAGTCCTCTTGCTCCTGTCTTTTCTTCAATAGTCCTCTTGGCTATCTCTCGCTTTGCATCCTCTGTGATCTCAAAATCGATGTTGTCAAGCTTGAAAAGCTTCGTGTATTGCTTGATAAGCGAGTTCTTTGGCTCTGTCAAGATCCTGCAAAGTGCGTCCTCGTCAAGCTCGTCAAGAACCGTGATAACAGGAAGTCTGCCCACAAGCTCTGGTACGATACCGAACTTAACAAGATCGTGTGGCACTACCCTCTTCATGATGTTATTATCGTCTTCCTTGCTCTTGACCTTTCCGCCAAAACCAAGTGATGATGACTCTGTACGCTTCTTGATAACACTGTCAAGTCCCTCAAAAGCTCCGCCACAGATAAACAAAATATTCTTCGTATCTATCTGTATGAACTCCTGATGCGGGTGCTTTCTGCCACCCTGTGGAGGCACATTGGACACACAGCCCTCTACTATCTTAAGAAGTGCCTGCTGTACGCCCTCACCGCTTACATCTCTTGTGATAGAAACGTTCTCCGATTTTCTTGATATCTTATCTATCTCGTCGATATAAATAATACCGTTCTGAGCCGCTTCAACATTATAATCTGCCGCCTGAATAAGCCTTGTAAGCACGTTTTCAACATCGTCGCCTACATAGCCTGCCTCTGTGAGCGTAGTAGCGTCAGCAATAGCAAAAGGCACGTTCAGAAGCCTTGCCAAAGTCTGTGCAAGCAAAGTCTTTCCTGTTCCTGTTGGTCCAAGAAGTAAAACGTTACTTTTCTGTATCTCTACGTCATCATCGTCATTGAGTGACAAAATTCTCTTGTAATGATTGTATACCGCAACAGAAAGCGCTATCTTTGCTTCCTCCTGCCCGATAACATACTCATCAAGAACTGCCTTTATCTCCGCAGGCTTCTTAAGGGTTATGCCGCTGTCAGCTGAATTTTTACCCTTGCCACGCTGCTTCGTTGTAGGAAGTCCCTCCTGCTCAGCCAGAACATTATAGCAATAAAGTACACACTCGTCACAAATGTGGCTCGTGCCTGCTGAAAAAAGTGTTCTAACCTTGTCCTCAGGCTTGCCGCAGAACGAGCATTTTCTTATTGTATCATTAGCCATTTATTTCACCGAACCTATCTGTTAGTTATTACCTTGTCGATAAGACCGTATTCAAGAGCCTCCTGAGCTGTCATATAATTGTCACGCTCAGTGTCGATGTTGATCTGCTCGATAGGCTTGCCTGTGTTCTGGGCAAGTATCCTGTTGAGCTTCTCTCTGGTCTTTACCATGTGGTCAGAATGTATCTTGATATCTGTACACTGACCAGAAATTCCGCCGCCTGCGATAAGAGGCTGATGAATGAGTATCTCACTGTTTGGCAGAGCAAATCTCTTACCCTTTGTGCCGCTCGAAAGCAGGAATGAACCCATTGAAGCAGCCATACCCATGCATATAGTTGACACGTCGCACTTGATATACTGGATAGTATCATAGATAGCCATGCCGGCAGTGATTACTCCTCCAGGGCTGTTTATATACAGGTCGATATCCTTTTCAGGATCCTGTCCCTCAAGATAAAGCAGCTGTGCCACTACTACGCTTGCCACTGCGTCGTCTATCTGGTCGCAGAGCATGATTATTCTGTCATTGAGCAGGCGGGAATAAATGTCATAGCTTCTCTCGCCTCTGCTTGTCTGTTCCACTACATAAGGTACCAATGCCATAAAATTGCCTCCTTAATCTATTTTCGCCCGCATAAGGTCATGCGGGCGAAAGCATAAATTATCTTACTTTATAACTGCTGCGTCCTTGATAAGGTCAACAGCCTTGCCAACTGCAATATCCTTCTTAAGGTCGTCATCATGGATAAACTGCTTGATCTGGTCAACGTCAAGCTTGTAAGCCTCAGCAAGCTTATCGAACTCAGCCTTAAGCTCGTCCTCAGTTACCTCGATATTCTCAAGCTTTGCGATCTTCTCAAGTGCAAGTCTGAGCTTGACCTGCTTCTCAGCCTGCTCAGCATATGCCTTCTTTACAGTGTCGATAGTCTGACCTGTATACTGCATATAGAGATCAAGTGAGATGCCCTGTGGTGCAAGTCTCTGCTCCAGCTCGCTGATCATCTCGTTTACTCTGTTGTCAAACATGACCTGTGGGATCTCAGCTGTCATGTTCTCGATGACCTTATCGAATATCTTAGCCTCTACCTCAGAATCAGCGTGCTTCTCGTTAGCTTCCTCAAGCTTCTTCTTAACGTCAGCCTTGTATTCGTCAACTGTATCGAACTCTGTTGAATCCTTTACCATATCATCGTCCAGCTCAGGCATAACCTTCTTTGATATGCTCTTGAGCTTGATCTTGAATACAGCAGGTGCGCCTGCAAGTTCCTTTACCTGATACTCCTCAGGGAATGTTACGTTGATGTCGAAATCTTCACCGGCATTGTGACCAACGATCTGATCCTCAAAGCCAGGAATGAACTGACCGCTTCCAAGTGACAGTGTGAAATCTTCTGCCTTACCACCCTCGAAAGCAACATCGTCCTTGAAGCCCTCGAAGTCGATAACAACGTCGTCACCGTTCTCAGCAGCTCTGTCGTCAACTGTCTCAACAGTTACATTCTTCTCTCTGAGAGCGTCAAGCTGCTTGTTGATATCCTCATCAGTTACAGGATTGACAACTTTTTCAACTTCTATACCCTTATAGTCCTTAACTTCAACCTCAGGCTTTGTGATGCAAGTTGCCTTGAGCTTTACGCCGTTTTCCTTGCTGATCTCAGTTACCTCTACCTCTGGGCGAGTAACAAGTTCCAGACCGGACTCTTCAACTGCGCCGTTTACAACAGGAGCGTACAGAAGATTTACAGCGTCCTCAAAAAATACCTGCTCGCCGTATTCCTTTTCGATAAGCTTTCTAGGAGCCTTACCCTTACGGAAGCCAGGCATAGCGATATTCTTTCTTGCTTTAAGATAAGCTTTCTCTATTGCAGCCTCAAAATCCTCAGCAGAGATCTCGATCTCAAGCTCGTACTTATTGGTTTCAACATTGTTTGTAGCTTTTAAACTCATTTATTATTCCTCCATTATATAAATGTATCTTATACATTATAGCACAAATATATTGTCATTTCCAGCATTTTTTTATAAATTGTCACTTTGCACAATTTTCGTTATGTCCAATGGGTCAAAATGCAAGAAATCACTAGCTATAAGCCGATATTCCACTCCGTCACGAGTGCCGTTTATTGCATAAGCGTGGGCTCTTCCGTGAAGGTGTCCGTAAAAACACTTTTTTATGCCGTATTTATGAAGCACTTCAAGCATATCATAATTGCAGCTATTGCCGAAAAGCGGTGGATAATGCAAAAACACCACAGGCTCTAAGCCTGCCTTTTGCGCAGACTCGATAGAGAGTGCAAGTCTGCCTGCTTCCCTTGCCAGAACCTTCTGATCTGCAGGTTCACCATTATCGCTTATCCAGCCTCTCGTTCCGCATATGCCGTAGCCCTCATAACTGTAATGATTATTATGCAGGATATTTATGGTATCAAAACCGTTTTCTGCGAAAAATTTATCCATTTTATTCTTGGTGTTCCACCAATAATCGTGATTGCCCTTGGATATTATTTTTCTGCCGTTGAGCTTGTTTATAAACTCAAAATCCATTCTGGACTGTTCAAGGCTCATTCCCCACGAGATATCACCCGGTATCACCACAGTGTCTTCAGGACGAACTTTGTTCTGCCAGTTTGTTTCAAGCTTTGTCACATAGTCAGACCAGCCGCCGAATATATCCATTGGTTTATCTGTACCCAGCGACAAATGCAAGTCGGCAATGGCAAATAGGCTCACGGTTTTTCCTCCATTCCAGAAACTTCATGTATTATCCCGACCACTCATGCACATACTACTTTTGCAGCAAAAAGCTGCAGAAGGAGCGATGTACAAATGGAGAAGGATAGAATTTACGGTATCCACTGCAACGTAGACAACTGCGTTTACAACAGCAACAACTGCGAATGTACCGCAGGCAAGATCAATGTAGGCTGTACCTGCACCGACCCTAACTGCTGTGACGAAACAGAGTGCAAGACATTCAAGGCAAGAGGCTAATTCCCCTCGCCATGGTCAGTGGACATACGCTGTGCGCTGACCTCCGCCCGACAATAGTCGGACGGGTACATATCAAATACCCAGAGCTGAGTAGATGTAGTCCTTCATATCAGCCTTGTCGATCACCTTTGTGAATCTTACTTCCTTATCCTTAAGTGCAGCAAGTGAAGCAGGGACAGGTATCTTTGAAACCTCGGCAAGCTCGTCAACAAGACCGAACTCGTCAGCGTTTGTATCCTTACCGATAGCTGCAAGAACTGAGCCTGAGAACTTATATGGGCTTGCTGTTGAAGCGATAACAGTCTTTGTCTTGTCGCCTGTAGCAGCCGCATAGTCCTTGTACACCTTCACTGCAACGGCTGTGTGAGTGTCGCAGGTGTAAGAATACTCGTCATAGATCTCCTTGATGCAAGCCTTTGTCTGCTCATCGTCGCAGCAGCCTGCATAGAACTCGTCAGCGATAGCCTTCTTCACTTCGTCTGTTACCTCATATCTGCCAGTCTTGGAAAGGCTGCCGAACCACTCTCTTATCTGAGCGTCATCAGAACCGCTGAGGTGATAGAGAAGTCTTTCAAGGTTAGAGGAAATAAGTATATCCATAGAAGGTGAGATAGTTGTATGGAACGGACGGTTTCTGTCATAAACACCTGTCTTTATAAAGTCTGTGAGGACGTTATTTGCGTTTGAAGCGCAGATAAGCTTATTAACAGGAACACCCATATGCTTTGCATAATAGCCTGCGAGGATATTACCGAAGTTGCCTGTTGGAACAACTATATTTATCTTGTCGCCAAGCTCTATCTCACCGTCAGCAACAAGCTGAGCGTATGTAGATACATAGTAGATTATCTGTGGTGCAAGTCTGCCCCAGTTGATAGAGTTTGCAGAAGAGAACATCATGCCGTTCTCAGCAAGCTTGTCGGCAGTTTCCTTGCTTGTGAAGATTGTCTTAACACCTGTCTGAGCGTCGTCAAAGTTGCCCTTGATAGCGCAAACGCCAACGTTGCCGCCCTCCTGAGTTGTCATCTGCTTTTTCTGCATAGCTGAAACGCCGTCCTCCGGATAGAACACGAGTATCTCTGTACCCTCAACGTCCTTGAAGCCCTCGAGAGCAGCCTTGCCTGTGTCGCCTGATGTAGCAACGAGGATAACTACCTTCTTGTCAACGCCAAGCTTCTTGATAGAAGTTGTGAGCAGATATGGGAGTATCTGGAGAGCCATATCCTTAAATGCACAAGTCGGACCATGCCACAGTTCAAGCATATAAGTGCCGTCAAAAAGGTGAGCAAGCTCTGCAATATTGTCTGTGTCGAAATTCTTTGTGTTGTAAGCACCCTCTACACAGTAGCGTATCTCAGCCTCTGTGAAATCTGTGAGGTACTTTGAGAAAACGAAAAATGCTCTCTCAGCGTAGCTTTTTTCGCCAAGAGCCTTGATATCATCAAGTGTTATGGCAGGTATCTCAGACGGAACGAAAAGACCGCCGTCCTCAGAAATGCCCTGTGCTATCGCCTGTGCAGACGAAACCTTTACTTCGCTGTTTCTTGTACTTTTGTAAAACATAAACAACAACCCTTCTTGTTTTAGATGTCCGACAGGTGTCGGCTATTTACAGACCATTTGTTCAGATAACGTCTAACATTCCACGTCACGGGCGAACAGTGTTCGCCCCTACAGACACAGTTCGTTCGGCATATCCGACCCATGGTCTTTATTTCATACTTGCGTCAAAAGCGTTCACATAATATCTCAGCTTTTTGACTCTGCCGTTCTCCAGCTCCACCGCCGCAACATCGAACCGACAGCACACAGGCTCTAAAATCCCCTTACAAAAAGCCTGTGCTGTCTGAACGATATGCCGCTGCTTGACCGGATCGACAGCCTCTTCAGCGGAGGTAAGAGAGCCATGCTCCCTAGTTTTGACCTCCACAAAAGCTATGATATCCGCTTTCTCTGCGATTATATCTATTTCACCGCCTCTGACGGTAAAATTCCTCTTTATTATCTCATACCCGTGTCTTACAAGAAAGCCGCAAACTGCGTCCTCCCCGATATTGCCCGCCTTTCGGCGCTGGGTATGGTCAATTCCCATTTTTCTTTGCATAATACTTTTTGAGAAAACTCATTCTATGTATACCGCATGGTCCATACTGGTCTATCATCTGATAGTGGAGCTTTGTGCCATAGCCCTTATGCTTCTCAAACCGATACTCAGGATAAAGCTCAGCCATTTGCTGCATATACCTGTCCCTTGCGACCTTTGCAAGAATTGAAGCCGCCGCCACTGCCTGACTTTTGGCATCTCCCTTTACCACCGCTATGGCTGGACATTCAAGACCCTCAGGGGTCTTATTGCCGTCTATAAGGCAAACATCAGGCTTTGTATCCATATCCTCCACCGCTCTTTTCATTGCAAGCATTGCGGCGTTAAGTATATTTATATCCTCTATCTCTTCCACTGTTGCGGTCTGTATAGAAAAGTCAACTGCTTTTTCCATTATCTCATCAAAAAGCTCCTCACGCTTTTTCGCTGTAAGCTTTTTGCTGTCGTTTATCCCCTCTATAACTGTGTCCTTATCGAATATCACAGCCGCCGCAAACACATCTCCTGCAAGAGGACCTCTGCCAGCTTCATCGCAGCCGCACACCACGTTATGATCTTTTCTTATCTCGTTGTCAAACTCACTGAGCGTCATATCAATACCCCTTTGGCTTTTCAAGAGTAAGTCTACCGAGAGTACCGTTTCTGAACTCGTCCATAACTGTAATGGCTGCCCTTTCGGTATTTATCTCTCCGCCGGAAACTAAAAAGCCACGCTTTCTGCCTATTCTTTCAAGAAGCTCAAAGCCTACCACACAACCGATAGTTTCCTCGTCAGCAGGCTCTATATCATCTGTTCTGATGCCATAACGTTTCTCGATAAGCTCAGGATAGTTCTCTTTCAAAAACTCCAGCAGACGGCAGGCAAGATATTCCATGTCCATGATATCGTCCTTGACTGCACCTGTAAATGCGAGCCTTTCGCCAACAAGCTTATCCTCAAACTTAGGCCACAGCACACCCGGCATATCCAAAAGTTCAAAGCCCTCGTCAAGCTTCACCCACTGTTTACCTCTTGTAACACCGGGTCTGTCCTCAACTTTTGCAAGCCTTGACCCTGCAAGTCTGTTTATAAATGACGACTTGCCAACGTTTGGTATACCCACTATCATTATTCTTATAGGTCTGCCAGACATACCCTTGGCATTCCATTTCTCAATATCGTCCTTTAAAAGCTCTTTGAGCTTTCCATAAAACTTGCTTACGTTTTTGCCGCTCCTACAATCTGTAGCAAGTGCTGTGATACCCTGTTTTGCATAATAGTCGAGCCACATTGCCGTTACTTCCGGATCGGCTGAATCAGCCTTGTTGAGAAGCACAAGCCTTGGCTTTGAGCCTACGATACGCTTCATTTCAGGGTTTCTGCTTGAAAACGGGATACGAGCGTCAGTTATTTCCACAACTGCGTCCACAAGCTTTAGATTTGACGCCATTATACGGCGTGTTTTTGCCATATGTCCAGGAAACCACTGAACGTGAGATACTTCGCTCATATCTTCCTCCTTACTCTAACTCAATCTACCTTACCAACGCCCTCATCATTGCCTGCCGCAAATCGAAACAGAACTCTGCCGACTATCTCGTCATAAGGCACATATCCTATTACACGGCTGTCTGTGGAATGATTTCGGTTGTCGCCCATTACAAAGCAACATCCCGCAGGCACTTCATATTCATAAACTTCACTTTCTTTATTATAGTATCTTTCATCAAAATACTCGTCATCAAAGCTGCCGTCGCACTTAATATAGCTCTCATCAAGCACTGCTCCGTTGACCTTGACTATAGCCGACTTGTTGTCTATCTCGACCTTTTGCCCTTCTACGGCAATGATACGTTTAATTATCCTATTGTCAAGAACAGACGAGTTGACCACAACTATATCCCCCTGCTTTGGCGTATAAAGCAGTTTTGATATAACAAGAGAATCATTTTCAAAAAGAGTGTCCTGCATTGACTGTCCTTGTACATTCACTGTTCTAAACACAAAAGTAAAAACAAGCACCACCACGAACATTGCCATGACTATGATCTCAAGAAAGTCGAACAGATTATCAAAAGCTCTTTTGCCCTGCTTTTTCAACTTACCTTACCAAAGCTGTCAAATGGATAAAGCCTTAAAACTGCCTTACCAAGCACGTCAGATGGGTCGATAAAGCCTATCCTTCTGCTGTCTGTGGAATTATTTCTGTTATCACCCATGACGAACAGCTTGCCCTCAGGCACGTCATACTCAAAAACATTTTCTTCCACTTCATATTCCTCATCAAAGAGATTAGTGTTATACATAGCTTCCCTGATATTGTCATTTGAAATGACCTTACCGTTGACGGTAACAGTATTGTTATTATAATCAACGACAACCTTATCTCCACCGGTGCCGATAACACGCTTGATGATAGTTTTGCCGAGCTTTTCGCTGTTGATAACAACGATATCGCCCTTTTGGGGTGTATAATTTATGTGAGTGATTATAAGTCTATCCTGATCCTGCAAGGTCTCACGCATAGAAGGTCCCTGAACAAGAACTATCCTGAAGAAAAAAGTAAATATCAGGATCACCACAAACATAGCGAACACGAAAGATTCAGCCCATTCAAAGACCTCGTCCATAACATTCACGGGCTGTTTTTCCTTTAGGTCGTCAGGGGCGGCTTTTTTAGCCTTATCAATATCCTCCTGAGAAACGTCGCCGAATTTTTTATTATCGTCCATAAAAGCCTCGATCCTTTATCCAAAGGCGGCAAAAGCCGTCAAATACTCATATAGATTTATTATATCAAATTTCAAAACAAATTACAAGGGGGTAAGGAAAATTTCTTTGAGATAGGGGGAGCGGAGGGTTTAAGTGAGGAATGAGGAGTGAGGAATGAGGAATGAGCATAGCTGAACAGAGTTGTGCACAAGCACCGAGCGTAGCGATTTTGCGGCAGAAGAAACTATCGGCAACATCTGTAGGGGCGAACAGTGTTCGCCCGTGCTTAGGATTTGCTGTAAATTCAGAATTGTAGGGGGAGAATTTTTTGCTGCCGAACCTTGTTGTTGCCGTGGGCTTATTACTTCGACAGGCGAACAGCGTTCGCCCCTACACATACATCGTGCAGATATGGCAAGTACAGCAAAACACCCCCTACAGGAACTTTGACAGATCAACATTCATGGCAAAGTCATCATACCACGACAGATCGCAGCCTTGTCTTTCTTTGGGCTTTGCCGCAGTCTTTCTCTTTGAATCATTGTCAAGCCAGCCTGAGATTATGCGGTATGGGTCTGTGCAGTGCCTGCCCTTGGTAAACAGCCATTGAGATAATTTAGATATATAGCTCTCTAAAGACAGACCGACAGACCGACACCTGCTTTCAAGCTCGTTATACTGCTCTGATGTGAGCATTATATTTTTGTGTGTGCCGAAAGACCTGACGACAGACTCCGCTGTCCCTGCGTCTTTCTTTTTCTCTTTATCTATAGCTTTATCTTTGTCTTTATCTATATCTGTATCTATATCTATATCTGTATCTTTGTCTTTATCTATGTCTATATCTTTATCAGCTTTTTTTGCTTTTTCTGAAAACCTTTTGGTTTGTGAAAAAGCTTTTGGTTTTTCTGCGGTATCATTTATACCCTGAGGTTTTTCTTCTGCATTATCTGCTGATGCAGCTGTCTGCTCAGCTTTTTCATCAGTATTCCCTGACTCATCAGACTTTTTAGGTCTGCCGCCCTTTTTACCGCACTCGCTCCTTTGAGCACACGTCTCTTCCCATGCAATGCCGTCACGCTCGATAGCAGCCCTCATCATAAGAAACGCTATCTTTGTTCCTCCTGAAAGCTTTGGAGTTTCTCCCCTCTTTGCATAAGCAAACAGCGCCATGACAAGCTCGCCTATCTCTTCGCTGCTGTCAAGCGCCTGAAAAATGTCCTCCCAGTCTTTGTAAAGCATGAACGCTTTGTTGTCTGTGTGAAAATTCTTTGCCATTTTTATCGTCCTTTCTCTGTGGATCGGGGGCAATTATCCCCCTCTACTTATCCCGAAAAAAGGGCGTTTTGTTGCATAAAAAATGCAACAATTAATGAAATGTTGCCAAATTAAAATATAAATCATTTGTTTGCACAAATCGAATACCGACATTTTGTGCAATGTGACGGTGAAATGTCATGTGATTTTGCGGCAAGACAAACTATCCCAAATAATCTGTAGGGGCGAACAGTGTTCGCCCATGCTCAGAACTTGTACAAATTCAGAACTGTAGGGGACGACGCCCTACATGGTTTGTGAAAATATAACGAATGTACGAATATCATAAAATTGTCGGGCGATATATGCAGGCGAACGCTGTTCGCCCCTACCGTATATCGTGCGAACAACTCAGTCGTGGATATAAAAAAAAGAGCCGACCAAAGCCGACTCGTTTTTATAGAAAGAATTATCTGATAGCTTCCTTGACCTTAGCTGCCTTACCAACTCTGTCACGGAGATAATAGAGCTTAGCACGGCGAACCTTACCGCTGCGTACAACCTCTACCTTTTCAACTACAGGTGAATGAACAGGGAAAACTCTCTCGATTCCACAGCCGTGAGCTACTCTACGAACTGTGAATGTCTCGTGGATTCCACCGTGCTTCTTAGCGATAACTGTGCCCTCGAATACCTGGATTCTGGACTTGTCACCCTCTGTAATTCTTACGTGTACCTTTACTGTATCACCAACGTTGATAACAGGTGCCTCGGATTTAAGGCTTGAATTAGAAATCTGCTTTAAAGCGTCCACTTTAAATTCCTCCTTAATATTTTCAGACATTCATTCGCTTTATGGCAGCTATCGCTGCAAAGCCAGAGGACTGCCCGCTTTAATGTCGTGCCTTTCGTTCAAAGGCGTGGCATTAACTCTCGTCGGAAGAACCGACGGTAATTCAAATGCTTTAATATTATACCATATCTCAAAACCTTTTGCAAGGATATTTATATAAAATTTTCGCCGTTTGCCATGAGTATTTTTGTACGTTCTGTATAAATTTCCGATATTTCTATACCATAACGCTCACAGAACGTGTCTATGACTACGTTCACATTAAGATTGAAGGAACTTCCGCAGGGCAGCTTTAATGTCACCTCAAAGCTGTCCTCTAGCTCTTTGCTGTCAAGCACTGTGATATGTGGCTTTATATCCACAAGATTGATAGTCTTTTTCTTGGTTCGCTTTTCTATCTCTATCTTGTCAAGTGCTATGAACTTGCCGAAAAGCTCCGCCACTTCATGTACGCTCTTATCTGTTTTCAGCCTTGCCACATACTCCGCCGCTGTAATATCGGTGTGCTTATGCTCAGGCTTTGAAACGCTCACTATCTCCAGACCAACAGGCGTTTGTGCGTTCATTCGCTCCAGGACCTCGCTGTATGGGATATCCTCAGTGAGAGCAAAGTCCATTATCTCTACCCTGCTGTCAGTGCCAAGGGGCAATGCAAGCGGGAACATTATATACACATGGGGATTGAAACCCTGAGTATGCCATATTGGCAGGTGTGCCCTTTTGAACACTCGCTGAAAGGCTCTCATAAGGTCAAGATGAGAAATGTATTTTGCCCTGCCCGTTTTGGAAAATACCGCTCTGTATTCAAATCTCTCCAAACGGAGATTTACATTCTTCGGCTCAGCGTTTGCCACAGTAAACACCTCCGTATTCGCATTTTATGCCACAGCCTGAACAGCCCTCTTTGCAGTTTCGTGTAGTCACTGCCTGATGTGCTTTCTTGTTCTCTCGAACGAAAAACTCGTGGCTCACAAGATAATCAAGATGCGACCACGGCGCTATCTCGTCATAAGAACGTCTGCGGTGAGCATAGAAGCTTGTATCAAGCCCGCACTCCTCAAATGCTTCCTGCCACTTGTCAGCCTTGAAATGCTCGTCCCAGCCGTCAAGATAACAGCCCTTTTTCCATGCCGTATAAATCGCCTTGCCAAGACGTCTGTCACCCCTTGCAAGAACTGCTTCCAATATAGATGTATAGGATTGGTGAGTGCTAAGGCGTATCTTGCGGCTTGTAAGACTTTTGAAAAGGTGTTCCTGTTTCTCTTTTATCTCCTCGGGAGTTGCCTGTGGCTCGAACTCAAACGGAGTAAAAGGCTTTGGTACGAATGTTGCAGTAGAAACTGATATCTGCACGCTCTTGCCACGCTTTTCCTTTGGAGTTTCATAATAAAGGTCAAGGACTTTCTGCGCAAGCTTTGCGATACCCTCAACATCCTCCAGCGTTTCCTCCGGCAGACCAAGCATGAAATACAGCTTTACAGTGCTGTAACCGCCCTCAAAGGCAGTGCGACAGGTACGCATTATCTCCTCTTCGGTTATGTTCTTGTTTATTACGTCACGAAGCCGTTGTGTGCCTGCTTCAGGAGCAAAGGTCAGACCGCTTTTTCTTACGGACTTTATTTTCTCCAAAAGCTCTTCACTGAAATTGTCTATTCGCAGCGAAGGCAGTGAAAGGTTTATCTGCTCGCCGTCGGTGTATTCCACAAGATTTTCCAAAAGCTTGTTTATCTCTGTATAGTCGCTTGTTGACAGTGACGAAAGAGAAACTTCCTCATAGCCTGTCTGCTCGCAAAGGGACTTTGTTTCGTTCTTTATGGTGTCGATACTTTTCTCTCTGAACGGGCGGTAGATAAAGCCTGCCTGACAGAATCGACAGCCTCTTATGCACCCTCTCAGTACCTCAACCACCGCTCTGTCATGGACTATCTGAGTAAACGGCACAACAAAGCCCTCGGGGTAATATACCTTATCAAAATCCTTTATAACACGCTTTTTGACCCTAGCAGGTGCCTCAGGGACGTTTGGCGTGATAGACTTCACAGTACCGTCCTCATTGTAATCAACGTCATAGAAAGACGGAACATAAACACCCTCCAGCTTTGCGGCTTCTCTTAGAAACTCCTGCTTAGTAGGCTTCAAAGGCTTCATTCTCTCATAAAGTTCAAGAAGCTCCACGTTGACTTCCTCACCCTCGCCCAGTATGAACAGGTCGAAAAAGTCAGCCATAGGCTCAGGGTTGCAGGCACACGGACCGCCTGCGATAACAAGTGGTGTAAGCTCAGTTCTGTCCTTTGCAAGCACCGGCACACCTGCAAGGTCGAGCATTTCAAGCACATTATTATAAGAAAGCTCATACATGAGCGTAAAGCCGATGAAATCAAAATCCCTTATAGGGTCAAGGCTCTCCAGTGCGTAAAGAGGGATATCGTTCTCACGCATAAGCTTGTTGTAGTCCTCCTCAGGCATAAAGACACGCTCGCACCACCAGTTCTCACGGGCATTTTTCAGACCGTAAAGTATCTTCATGCCGAGATGTGACATACCAACCTCATAAGTATCAGGAAAACAGAAAGCGAACCGCACGTCCACCTTATCCTTATCCTTCACCACGCTGCCCACCTCGCCGCCTATATACCTAGACGGACGCTGCACTTTAAGCAGCAGCTTTTCTATTTTCTTTTTCAGTTCTTCCAAAGTTTTATCCTCCGATATTGAATGTCTGTACTATCTCACCGCACCCAGCAAAGCGAAAGCAATACACAAAGTGAGGTGAAACGGGCGAACTGTTCGCCCCTACAGATACATAAGCATTTCATATTATTATACCAAAAATTTATTACAAAAGCAATAAGCAAAGTGTTAATATATGACTTCGGAGAGGACGATAAAGCAGAAAGTTGCGGCAAAAGAAACGCTCACAGTGCCGTGGAGGATCATATGTATCATAGCCACCGCTGTAAGCAGTATAAACACCGCTCTGAAAAACTCGCAGACCTTGCCATTGGCAAGCAAGGCGAGTATCCTGCCACCGTCAAAATAGCGAAATGGCAGTAGGTTTAGCGCACCAAGCAGAAAATTCACCTGACAGAAAAAGCCACCACCATTTGTTAGATATGTTAGCAGGCAAAGGGCAAAATTTACTGCTGCACCACCGAAAAGCACAGCAAGCTCGTGGTATTTAGACAGCTGTTTATTATCAGGGGAAATGCGGATACCGCCCCCATAGACAACAATTTCTTGCGGTGAGCTTCCGAAAGCGGTCATGAGTACGAGGTGACCCAGTTCGTGGAGTGCGCAACTAACAAGGGTCATGAGCAATTTTTCCGTTTGGGTCGCAGAGCATATCGTCACGAGGGCTATAACAAAGAAAAAGCTGAATGAAATTCCATAAGTCGTATTTTTGATTTTTAGCTTAAACAAGTTCATCACCGAGATATTTATATTCGGTATTTGCTAAAATAATGTGTAGGGGCGAACACTGTTCGCCCGTCGAAGAAATAAACCCTGATTATTACGCTGTTTGGCAAACGTAAAAAACTCCCCTACAGTTCTGAATTTGTACAAGTTCTGAGCACGGGCGAACGCTGTTCGCCCCTACAAATTATTCGGGAAAGGTTCTACTGCCGCAAAATCGCTACGCTCTTTGCTGGTGCTTTGTTTGAGTTATAGAAAAGCGGTGTGAGTTTTATTCTCTGACACCGCTTTGATTATTATTTTGTTTGGTATTTTTCATTTCTGCACCCCTCTGCACTACATAGCAGAATAAACTCGGTGCATACATTTACCTCGTGCTGAAGAGCCTCAAGGGTCAGCTATGCCAATTCCTCATTCCTCACTCCTCATTCCTCATTTGTTACAGCATCTTCCTCAAATACTGCCCCGTATAAGACCTGTCGCAAGCCGCAATTTCCTCAGGCGTGCCTGTGCAGACGATAGTTCCGCCGCCGTCGCCACCCTCAGGTCCTAAGTCTATGATATGGTCTGCGGTCTTTATGACGTCAAGATTATGCTCGATAACAAGCACTGTATTTCCCCCGTCTGCAAGCTTCTGCAATACCTCTATAAGCTTATGCACGTCAGCAGTATGAAGTCCTGTAGTCGGCTCGTCTAGGATATATATAGTTCTGCCTGTGGCTCTTTTGGAAAGCTCTGTTGCAAGCTTGACTCTCTGCGCTTCACCGCCTGAAAGCGTTGTAGCCGCCTGCCCTATCTTCACATAGCCAAGACCAACTTCATACAGTGTTTCAAGCTTACGGCTTATTTTAGGGATAGCACTGAAAAACTCAACGCCCTCTTCCACTGTCATTTCAAGCACGTCATAGATGTTCTTGCCCTTATATCTAACTTCCAGTGTTTCACGGTTATATCTCATACCACCGCAGACTTCGCATGGCACATACACGTCAGGCAAAAAGTGCATTTCTATTTTGATTATTCCGTCGCCCTCGCAGGCTTCACATCTTCCGCCTTTGACGTTGAATGAGAAACGTCCTGCACCGTAGCCTTTCATCTTTGCGTCAGCGGTCTGTGCGAAAAGTTCTCTGATATCGGTGAAAACGCCTGTATAGGTAGCAGGGTTAGACCTTGGCGTTCTGCCTATTGGCGACTGGTCGATATCTATTACCTTATCAAGATGCTCTATCCCCTGCATTTCCTTGAATGCTCCAGAGCGTATTTTCGCACGGTTTAATCTGCCCGCAAGCTCCTTATAGATTATCTCGTTCACAAGCGATGATTTGCCTGAGCCTGACACACCTGTTACGCAGGTGAAAGTGCCGAGAGGTATCTCAACATCTATGTTTTTCAGATTGTTCTGTGTCGCACCGATAACTTTCAGATACTTGCCGTTGCCCTGTCTGCGTGTTTCAGGGACAGGTATTTTCTTTGCACCGCTGAGATACTGTCCAGTAATGGAACGCTTGCACTTCATTATATCGTCAACAGTTCCTGCGCAGACTATCTCGCCGCCGTGAATGCCTGCTCCTGGTCCAACGTCAACCACGAAATCTGCCGCACGCATGGTGTCCTCGTCATGCTCCACCACTATGAGGGTATTGCCAAGGTCACGAAGCCTTTTTAATGTTGCGATAAGCTTGTCATTGTCACGCTGATGCAGACCGATAGACGGCTCGTCAAGGATATACAGCACGCCCACAAGTGACGAGCCTATCTGCGTTGCAAGCCTTATACGCTGGCTCTCGCCGCCTGAGAGAGTACCTGCGGAACGTGACAGGGTGAGATATTCAAGTCCAACGCTTTTGAGAAAGCCAAGGCGTGACTTTATCTCTTTTATTATCTGCTCACCGATAAGCTTGTCACGGTCGCTTATCTCAAGGTTTTCAAAAAATTCAAGGGCTTTTGCGACGGACTTATGACAAAGCTCTGCGATATTTATTCCGCCAACTGTAACGCTCAGGCTTTCCTTTTTCAGCCTTTCGCCATGGCAGGCAGGACACTTTTCATCGCTCATATACGCTTCTATATCAGCCTTTGCCCAATCGCTGTTCGACTCTTTATAACGTCTTTCAAGGTTTGGTATAACGCCCTCAAATTCAGCCTGATAGTCAGCCTTATAGAACTTGTTGCCACGCTTTAGGTGAAGCTTCTGACCCTGCGTGCCGTACAGAAAAACATCTATAGCGTCCTTGTCGAGATTTTTCACAGGCTCGTCAAGGGATATGCCGTAAGTTTCTGAGATAGCGTTGAAATACATCATTGCGATAGAACCTTCTTCAAGGCTGTTCCAACCGCTGGCTTTTATCGCACCCTGCCTTATGGAAAGGTCTTTGTTAGGGATAATAAGCTCAGGGTCTATCTTCTTGAACACACCAAGACCAGTACACTTTTCGCAAGCACCGAAAGGATTGTTGAAGGAAAACATTCTCGGTGTCAGCTCGTCAATGGAAACGCCGTGTTCAGGGCAGGCATAGTTCTGTGAGAAAAGCATTTCCTCTCCGCCGATAACGTCAACCCCTACAAGTCCCCCTGTAAGCGAAGAAACAGTTTCGATACTGTCGGTAAGACGGGACTTTATGCCCTCTTTGATAACAAGTCTGTCCACCACTATCTCGATAGTATGCTTTTTATTTTTTTCTATTTTTATCTCTTCCGAAAGGTCATAGGTTATGCCGTCTATACGCACCCTCACATAGCCCGACTTTCTGGCACGGTCAAGCTCTTTTGTATGCTCGCCCTTACGTCCTCTGACGATAGGAGCTAAAAGCTGAATCTTAGTACCCTCGTCAAGCTCCATTATCTTATCCACTATCTGGTCAACAGTCTGCTGACGTATCTCTCTTCCGCAGACAGGACAGTGAGGCACGCCTATACGGGCGTAAAGCAGTCTGAGATAGTCGTATATCTCGGTGACTGTTCCAACAGTTGAACGTGGGTTTTTTGAGGTGGTCTTTTGGTCTATGGATATAGCAGGGGAAAGCCCCTCTATGCTGTCAACATCAGGCTTATCCATTTGACCCAAAAACATTCTCGCATAAGAGGACAGCGACTCAACATAACGTCTTTGTCCGTCAGCATATATGGTATCGAATGCAAGAGAAGATTTACCCGAACCCGAAAGACCTGTCATAACAACAAGCTTATCTCTCGGTATGGTAACATCAACATTTTTGAGATTATGCTCTCTTGCACCTTTTATAACTATCTCGTTAATTGGCATTGGTATTCTTTACTCTCCTTTTGGTATTGAAAAATCACATATTGGTATGCAGGCGGGAAAACATCGTTCGCCCGTTTACCTGCACATTACTTTCACGGCAGTCAGCAAACGGCTTTGCAAAAGGATATTCGGGCGAACGGTGTTCGCCCCTACACACGTTTTGTGGGGGTATATCCGTTTTATGTTTCGCAAGGCTTTTTATTTCTTCTCACCCTTTAACTCCGCAATTTTATCACGCAGGAATGCGGCGTGCTCAAATTCAAGCAGCTTTGCCGCCTCTTTCATTTCCTTTGTGAGCTTTTCTATGAGCTTTGCAGTTTCCTGCTTTGAAAGCTTTGTTTTCTGCCTTGCCTCGTATTCCACTTCTTCCTTGGTGGATATCTCTATTACATCTCTTATATCCTTGACTATAGTTTTCGGAACTATGCCGTGTTCTTCGTTGAACTTCATCTGTATTGCACGACGTCGTTCCGTTTCAGTGATAGCCTTTTCCATTGAACGTGTCACGGTGTCGGCATACATTATTACCTTGCCCTCGGCATTTCGAGCGGCTCTGCCTATGGTCTGTATAAGTGCGCTTTCAGAACGCAGGAAACCCTCTTTATCAGCATCAAGTATAGCCACAAGAGTTACCTCAGGCAGGTCAAGACCCTCACGCAAAAGGTTGATACCAACGAGCACATCGAACTCACCCAGACGCAGGTCACGGATTATCTCCATACGCTCGATAGTGTCTATATCGTGGTGCATATATCTCACCTTTACGTCAAAGCTCTTAAGATAATTTGTGAGATCCTCAGCCATTTTCTTTGTAAGAGTAGTAACAAGCACACGCTGATTTTTAGCTGTGCGCATATTTATCTCGCTGAGCAAGTCCTCTATCTGACCCTCAGTCGGCTTTACGATTATCTCAGGGTCAAGCAGACCTGTCGGTCTTATGACCTGCTCCACTATCTGCTGTGACTTTTCCTGCTCGATAGGTCCTGGGGTAGCTGACACGAAAACCGCCTGATTAATATGAGAATAGAACTCATCAAAGGTCAGCGGTCTGTTATCCATTGCTGAGGGCAGGCGGAAGCCATAGTCAACCAGGGTCTGCTTTCTTGCCCTGTCGCCTGCATACATACCTCTTACCTGCGGCAGAGAAACGTGTGACTCGTCCACAAAAAGCACAAAATCCTTAGGCAGAAAGTCAAGCAAAGTGAATGGCGTAGAGCCTGCGGGACGTCTTGCAAGCACACGGGAATAGTTCTCGATACCGCTGCAAAAGCCTATCTCCTCCAACATCTCAATATCATAGTTGGTACGCTGAGCGATACGCTGAGCTTCGATAAGCATATCGTTGTCTTTGAAATACTTGATACGCTCGTCAAGCTCCTGCTTGATCTCTTCGATAGCGTCGTGCATTTTATCACGGCTGACGATATAATGGGAAGCAGGGAAAATTGCAGCGTGAGCAAGTGAGCAAAGCACCTCGCCAGTCACTACGTTTATTTCAGTGATACGATCTATCTCATCTCCGAAGAACTCCACTCTTATGGCAGTGTCTGTAGAATTTGCAGGGAATATCTCCACCACATCTCCCCTGACACGAAACTTGTTTCTCACGAAATTTATATCGTTACGCTCATACTGGATACCCACAAGGTCAGCGATAAGCCTGTCACGGGATTTCTCCATACCACGACGTATAGACACCACCATGGACTTATACTCTTCAGGGTCACCAAGGGAGTAGATACAAGAAACGCTGGCGACGATGATAACGTCACGGCGTTCAGCGATAGCGGATGTAGCGGAATGGCGGAGCTTATCTATCTCGTCATTAACGGAGCTGTCCTTTTCGATATAAACGTCCTTGCTAGGCACATAGGCTTCAGGTTGATAATAGTCATAGTAGGACACGAAATATTCCACGGCATTGTTCGGAAAAAACTCCTTGAACTCAGAGCAAAGCTGAGCGGCAAGTATCTTATTATGAGCAAGCACGAGCGTTGGACGGTTTATCCGAGCAATAACGTTTGCCATAGTAAAGGTCTTGCCGGAACCAGTAACGCCCATAAGGGTCTGCTCTCTCATGCCGCTTTCGATACCCTTTACCAGAGCGTCCACTGCTTCGGGCTGATCACCTGAAAGCTTATAATCTGAAACAAGCTGAAACTTATCCATAAATGCCTCCTCAATCGAACAGTTGTTTTAATCATTATATTACAATTATTTTTAATTGTAAAGGCTTTTTTATCAATATTTTTTGAATTTGCGTATATGTACGATTTTTCGGACTGATATTGTTACTCAACCTGCGGTATCAGCTCGATGTATGTGTAGGGGCGAACACCGTTCGCCCGTCGAAGAAACAAACCCACGGTAACAACAAGGTTCGGCAGCAAAAAATTCTCCCCGACAATTCTGAATTTACAGCAAATCCTGAGCACGGGCGAACGCTGTTCGCTCGTCGAAGTAATAAGCCCACGGCAACAATAAGGTTCGGCAGCAAAAAAAATTCTCCCCGACAATTCTGAATTTACAGCAAATCCTGAGCACGGGCTGTTCGCCCCTACAGATTGTTCTGGAGAGGTTCTTCTGCCGCAAAATCGCTACGCTCTTTGCGGGGTTACATTTGATTAGGGAAAGGGTAAGCGGTGCAGATTTTTGCTCCGATATTACTTTATAATAGAGCACAACCTTCTTCTGCTTTTTATAATTCAATCTGCACCTAGTAGGCTTACGCCTATTGAGGCTCTGCCTCAAACTCCGCTCAGGGCTTTGCCCTAAGAACCCACAAGCCCTCTAACGCCGGGCTTGAGCCTGCGTTTAAGTGCTCGCTACGCTCGGTGCTTGTCCACATCTCTGTTCAGCTTTGCCCATTTCTCATTCCTCACTCCTCATTCCTCACTCCTCACTTAATACCGCTCCCCCCTTGCATTCTCCCACACTTTAGGTTATAATATCACTATAGTAATAATTTCAGGAGGACGTAACATGAATAGATCATATGACGAATACAACTACACCCTCTCAAAGCGTGAACTGGAAGAGCTTAAATTCTTATTCATCTCTGATGATGTGGACTACAACGACACTGACAGCAATGGGCTTACTTTCCTGCTCACTGCAATCGAAAGTGCAGATCTCGTGGAGCAGGACGGCGTTCTCAAGCCCGACAAGCGAAGTGTTGATTTCATCAAATGGCTCATCGCTCAAGGCTCAGATGTGAACTTCCCTGCTGACAAAAAGCCTTTACAATATGCTATCAAATGTGAAGAGGAGATATCTCGCCGTAAAGGCAAAGCCTGCGATATGTCAGAAATTCTTCTGCTTCTCCGTGAAAGCGGTGCTGACAGCACCGGTCTTGACGAGCTTATTGACGGAGGATTCTCAGCTCGTGTGAAGCTCTGAGGTATAGCATGAGAGAATTTACCATAAATCAAAATGACGCAGGTCAGCGTGTTGACAAGTTTCTCACAAAGGCTGTGCCAAAGCTGCCTAAAAATCTGCTGTACAAATATCTGCGCCTAAAGCGTATCAAGGTCAACGGCAAACGCTGTGAGATATCCACACGGCTTGCTTGCGGTGACGTTATGCAGCTTTACATCAATGATGAATTTTTCGAGGGCGAAGTTGCTGACAGACCAGCTTTTCTCAGTGCGCCAACGTCTTTGAATATTATTTACGAGGACGAGAATATTATCCTTTGCGACAAAAAGTGCGGACTTGTGGTACATGAGGACGAAAGCGGTTCCGCGGACACGCTCATAAACAGGATACAGCACTATCTTTATGAAAAGGGCGAATATCGTCCTGAGGAGGAGCTGTCTTTTGCTCCTGCCCTTTGTAACAGGATAGACCGCAACACCGGGGGCATCGTCATATGTGCGAAAAATGCTGAAAGTTTGCGTGTGCTTAATCAGAAAGTTAAAGACAGAGAGCTTGAAAAGCTTTATCTTTGCGTGACCGTTGGCATACCAAAGGAAAAGTCTGCACGGCTCACGGCTTATCATCAAAAGGACGAGGCGACAAAAACTGTCAAGGTATCTGACAAGAAATTTCAGGGCAGTCGCACTATGATAACATCGTATCGTGTGCTTGCGGAAAACAAGGCTGATGACCTTGCACTTCTTGAAGTTGACCTTGTCACAGGCAGGACGCATCAGATAAGGGCACATCTTGCTCACATCGGCTATCCACTTCTCGGTGACGGAAAATATGGAATAAATAAAGTCAACCGTGCATACAATGTGAAAACGCAGGCACTTTATTCGTACAAGCTCACCTTTAAATTCACCACTGACGCAGGTATACTTGAATATCTAAACGGCAAGAGCTTTCAGGTTAAAGACGTATGGTTTTGCGAAAAATTCTTCGGATATAAGCTCTGATATTTCGTTAAATCGCACTATTTCGACACTGTGGATTTGTCATATACGACAAAATAATATAATTTTCGTACAAATTTTGTGTAAATTGTTCAAAAGTGCTTGCAAATGTATATAAAATATGTTATAATTATTTAGTCAAATTTAACGGCTGTACTATATATACAGAAAATGACAGATATATTTTATAGATTTGGAGGAACAAAGGTATGACAGGAGATCTGCATTGTCACACAACACTGTCTGACGGCTCGCTTGGTATAGAAGAGGTCATTGTTCAGGCAAAAAGAATGGGACTTGACTTTCTTGCGATAACAGACCATGACACTCTTTCATCATCAAGCAGAGCGCAAATACTTGGCGAACGTTATGGGGTCAAGGTCATTCCTGCGGTAGAGCTTTCCGCATGGGACAAGAAGCGCAATTCAAAAGTACACATTCTGTGCTATGCACCGCAGAAACCTGACAGGCTCGAGGGTCTTTGCCTGAAGTCATGCCAGATAAGAAAAGACTGTGCAAAGGAAATGATAGAAAAGGTAATGGCAAGATATCCTATCCCTGCCGATGCTGTACTGCACTACACAAAAAGCTCAAAGAGCATTTTTAAACAGCATATCATGAGAGCATTAGTGAATTACGGTTATGCCACTGAGCTTTACGGCTCTGTGAACGACAAGCTTTTTGCATATCCAAACGGCGAATGTCTTGTGACCCGTGAATATCCTGACGTAAACTTTGTGCTTGACCTTATACATTCCGCAAAGGGCATTGCTGTTATGGCACACCCTGTTATGTTCAACAACACCGAGCTGCTACTTGAGCTTATCGAGGCAGGCAAGCTTGACGGAATTGAAGCATATCATTACTCTGCTACTCCAACTCAACAGCAGAAGCTTGTGGATATCGCAAAGGAACATGACCTTATAGTGACTGGTGGCTCTGACTTCCACGGTCTGTATAATGAGACTATGACACATATCGGAAGCATGACCACAGACAAGGAAAATCTTGATAAGCTGTTCAAGCTCATTCATATAAATTCACAAAAAGCTAACAAAGCAGCGGTGAAAACAGAGAAATAATATGGTATAATAAAGGGACATTATCATGCGGTAATGTTCCTTTAATGCGTAACAAAGCCTAGTTTGGCTGTAATAGAGAGGACTGTATAAAATGAACGTAATGGAAGAATCCCTACAGAAACACAGAGAATGGAAAGGCAAGATAGAGGTCTGCTCAAGAGCAAAGGTAAACAATGCAAAAGACCTGACGCTGGCTTACACACCAGGCGTTGCTCAGCCTTGCCTTGAGATACAGAAAGATCCCGACCTTTCATATGAGCTTACAAGACGTGCAAATCTTGTGGCTGTTATCACAGACGGCTCTGCGGTGCTTGGTCTTGGCAATATTGGCGGTCTGGCAGGTATGCCTGTTATGGAGGGAAAATGTGCACTTTTCAAGGAGTTCGCAGACGTTGACGCTTTCCCACTTTGCATAAAGTCCAATGACGTTGACGAGATAGTGAACACTATCGCCATGATATCAGACAGCTTCGGTGGTATAAATCTTGAAGATATCGCTGCTCCAAGGTGCTTTGAGATAGAGGCTAAGCTTAAAGAGAAAGTTGATATCCCTGTTTTCCATGACGATCAGCACGGAACTGCTATCGTTGTTGGTGCGGCACTTATGAACGCCTGCAAGGTAGCAAACAAGAAGATAGAGGATATTACACTTGTTATAAACGGCGCAGGTGCAGCCGGCTGTGCTATAGGAAAGCTTTTGCTTTCTCTTGGTATCGGCAACCTTATCATGGTAGACCGTGAGGGCATAATCTGCGAGGGCGATGATTATCTTAACGAGGCTCACGCTGAAATGGCTAAGGTAACAAACAAGAACAAGCTTCACGGCTCTCTTGCCGACGCACTCAAGGGTGCAGACGCTTTCGTAGGTGTTTCCAAGCCAAAGCTTGTGACCGCTGAAATGGTTAAATCCATGAACGATAAGCCTATACTTTTCGCAATGGCTAACCCGACTCCTGAGATAATGCCTGACGAAGCAAAGGCGGCAGGTGCGTTTATCGTTGGCACAGGACGTTCAGACTTCCCTAACCAGATAAACAACGTTATCGCTTTCCCTGGAATTTTCAAGGGTGCACTTGCAGTAAGGGCTTCTGACATCAACGAGGAAATGAAAATGGCTGCCGCAAAGGCTATCGCAGGCTGTGTGCCTGAGGACAAGCTCAATGCGGAATTTATTCTGCCGAACTCTTTTGACAGATCAGTACCGGTCGCTGTTGCTGAGGCTGTGGCAAAGGCTGCAAGAGAAACAGGCGTAGCAAGAATTTAGGAGGTTTTTCAAATGGCAACGATCAGCTACACTCCAAAGGGAGTATGTTCAAGAAAAATTGATATCGAGGTCGAAGACGGTATCGTAAAGAAAGTGCATTTCACAGGTGGCTGTAACGGCAACACACAGGGTGTATCAAAGCTTGTTGAGGGCATGAAGGTTCAAGACGTTATTGACAGACTTGAGGGTATCGACTGCAACGGACGTGGCACATCATGTCCTGCTCAGCTTGCTGAGGCTTTGAAGTCTGCACTCTGATTTAACACCAAACAAAAAAAAGGGCGAACACTGTTCGCCCCTACAGAAAAAATACACGGACTGCATTTTGTTTGCAGTCCGTTTTTTTGTACATATTCTAATTTTCTTTCGTTGCGCTTTGAGTGAAACTCATTGAAACAAATCCCGTACCAGTCACCGTAATATCGGTATGATTACCGTCAGGCCACTGTTCTGCACTGTTAATGCCGTTCGTTCGATAGAACTGAATGTCATATTGATTTTTCTCGGCAGAATTCACTTTCAAAGTTGCAGTGGCAATTTTTGTATTTACATCTGTAGAAACATTTAGGCTGTAAGTGTTTTTAAACCATGTGCTGATATCAACATATTTCGTATTCCAAGTCAGTGTGACAGTACCCTCGCCGCTGCCTGACAGGCGATAGTTGAAGCCGTCAAGATCTTTTGGCGAGGCGGCGTTGTCAATGAATGTGCCTGTCCATGTTGCTGATGTGTTATCATTTATATAGATAACGCCAAGCTTTGCGGAGAGCGTTTTCAACTCTGCCTGATCTGTAGGTGCGGCTGTCACTCTCATGTATATGTCAGACTTTGTGAGCTGCGACTTATCAAAGGTCAGCACAAATTCATGCTTGTTGAAATCGTCAGCCATGAGTTTCAGAGGTGAAAACTCTATTTTTGAATTGCTTCCAAAAGTCTTTTTTTCACCGTTATATTCAACTGAATATTTTGCAGCTTCTTCTCCGGTAACGGCATTTCCGTCGCTGTCCACAAGCTCAACTGTAATGGTGTATGTGATATCCTTATCATTGTGCTTTATCATTGTTTGCGGATAGTTGCACACATTAACTGTCACACAAGGCGAGGTTTCCATACTGCTAAAAGTTATCGTCCTTGGAAGATCATTTTCATCTGTTGTAAGATAATTAGATGAAAACAGCATGCCAGCTCCCTTTTGTGTGGACACAACTCGCTTTACACTTGAAACGCTGGTATAAGCCGCCAGGACGCCAATAGTACTGAGTGCGGCTGCCACAAAAGCTATCCATATTGCAAGCCACGATCTTTTAAGCTTTTTTATAAATTTGTCTTTCATAGCTGCCGCCCTCCTTTCTGTCTGGTGATATATTACTTTCTTTGAACTGTAAGGTAGACCATATCAGTTTCTTTATTGTTTTGGACGTTTTCATTCCATTTTACTCTTATTATAAAATAATCGCAAAACGGGTCTTTATTGTCAATTACCGTCAGTGCGTCCGACTGCCAATAAAGTGCTTCGGCATTTTTCTGAACATTGCCGTAGCTGTCATAAGACTTTTCGTGAAGCGTGCTGTCAGCAATGATCTCCGAGCCTTGCTGATTGAGATAATGTCCTGAGATCTTACTGCCGTCTATTTTGTAATAAAACGTTTTATTCTCTTCATCAGATACATAAACTACAGTATCATTATTTTTATCAGCTTCCGGTACGTCTTTCGCACGGTATATCTCATACTCAAAAGGGATATTCGTTGTATGTGCAAGCTGTATTTGATATTGTTGCACGTCTGCCCCGCCTATGCCAAAAACAAAGTCTTTATAATTGCCGTTCTCAACGTCTATATCTGCCATTTCAAGATTTGCCACAGATTCTTTGTTTCCTGCGGTGATATAAAGCTGAGTAGGGGCATTTATTTTTGTTGTAAGAGCAATAGAACGTTTGTGAGTAAACCACGCATAAACAGGCAGTGCCACAAGCAGTACCACCGAGAGAACTACTGCTATGACTAGCTGGAGCTTCTTCTTTTTTTCTAATTTTCTGAATTTTCCAAAAATGCTTTTTGTCATAATTTTCTCCTGAAAATGCCTGTTTATTATGAGTTTATAAAGCCTGTTTCTATTTTTGCGTTTGTGTAAACAACATAGTCGCTTGAGGTAGTTCCATTAACAACTGAGTTGTTGTCATTAAGCAATACTGCGGTAAGCTCAACTCTGTAGTTTGCATAGGTAAGTCCCTGCTCCTCAAAAGCCTTGCCTGTTTTTACTGTAAATTTCGTAACGGCTGTGTTTTGTTCTTCGCCATTATAATCAGTGGTAAAAACGCACTCCTTGCCATTCAGACCGCTGTTTGATGTGGCGTTTTCCAAAGTAAAGCTACTGAGATATTTGCTAATATCGTTTGTCTGCTTATATTCGCCACTATTGTCCTTAACATAAAGCTTCAAGGTGTACTGTATTTTTTTGCCGCTGTCCCTTGTTGATCGACTCAAAGCAGACAGATCATAGATAGCATTTGCTGTTATTGCCATTTCTCCTGTAGTCATATCCTTGGCATTGATACCAAGCTGCGAAAAAGGTGAATCCTTCGACTCAAGGATCGTTGACTCTGCAACGTTATAGTTTAGCTGTGCCACTGTCATCGCTTTTCTATAGTAGCGTCTGGCAGGCATATCTCCACTTGCAGAGATAGAGCTGTTCTCAATATTGTTCTGACTATATGCAACGTAAGATGCCGCATTTACTCCTATACCGGTTTTTGTATCCCCGTCCTTACGCTCAGGGAACTGATCTATGATCCCCGCAGTACCGTAAGTTAAGCTGATATCAGCCTTGACAGTTATAGAGCCATTTGTGTCACTATTGATATAATCGTAGACCGAATCGGGATACATCAGCATATAGCTGTCTTTAGCTTCTGAAAGTGTCTCAGTCTTGCTTATTTTTGCGTTTGATAACTCTGTGTCTGAACTGTTTAAAATGCTGTAATCAACATTCACCGAAGTTCCTGCAATGATCTTTGCATTAGCTCCCGCATCGTTTTCATCAAAGTTCTTCATAGAGAATTTAAAAGCCTGATACATATTGAAATCGTCACTCTTATAGCCATTAAATGTATCTCTAAGGCTCTGATCAATGCTTATCTTTGACGTCATTGTCGCACGGACAAAGTTATTTGACGCTGTTATCTCCTCCGGGTCATGAGCCGTCACACTTACTAGCTGTGTAAAAAAGTTTGCAATAACATATGCGCCAGTGTCATTATTTGTCACTTGAACAAGATTTGTAGGAATATTGCCATTGAGCTTTCTTGGCTTATTACCGCTATAATAATTCACAAAGTTCTTGATGACTTTTTTCGAGCTTCCCGTTTCCGGAATATTGATAGTGAGATAATAGTTCTCGCTTATTATCATTTCGTCATTAGCATTTTTTGGTGTATCACTATTTGCTGAAACAGTTATCTTATAAGTGCCTGTTTCACCCTCGCCGGCAGGTCTATAATACTTGCCGTCGCTTGTTTTCACGGTAGCTGTAGCTTCATCAGCTGCCTCAACAAGTGTTCCGTCAGATGATTCTTTAGCTGTTACCGACGCACATCTTAACAGTACATCATTCATAGTAACCGGTTTAAAGCCGCTTATATTTATCAAGTCAAGCTCACCGGTTGTTTTATTAAACTTAGCATCACTTGCGGTAGAATGATAAGTCTTGTCATTGTTATTTGCATCAACAAGAGTTAGCTTTGTATCATCGGTAAGCACACCACTGTCAGTGGCATTATCACCAATAAGATAAAGCTTTTTATCAAAGCTCCAAAGCAGACTATCACCATTATTGAGCATTTTTTCCCATTCGTTAGCAGATTTGTAATAGGAATACTTAAAATAAGTAGTAACAGGTGCATCAAAGCTCTCAAAAGCAAGCTTTGTTTTATCCGTATAGTGAGAATGGTTATAGTCTGTGCCTGAGATAACATAAGACTGGAAGCTGAAATCAAGCACTTTTCTTACAAAAACAGGAATATGAAGTCTAAGAGCAGTTTTGCCACTTCCCGTTGGGTCGATATAATCAAGAGTAATGACAGTAAATCTGTTTGTGCCGTCGTTATCGTACTGACCGTCTGTGACCTTGAAATATCCTGTCTTGCTGTTAAACGTAAGAGTGCTTTTGTCTGATTTTTTCAAAACATCGTTATCATACACATAAGTCGCTGTGCTTACATTCATAAGATCTGTTGTTTTCAGCTTATTTGAACTGCTGTCTAAAACATCATAATTTGTCAGAACTGATATATACTTTGCGAGCATTTGTGTGATATTTAACGATGAGTTATCATCAATAAGCAGAACAGGAAGATCGTTCAACTCCTGAACACCAAGCTCGGAAGCTTGCTTGAATGTTGTAAGCTTTGAATTACCCAGATCCTCTGCATATGTCTTTATGGTACTGTTTATGCCATAGGATTTTTTGGTTGTGCCATTCGTATAAGAAGCAGCGTCACTGATGATAGTCTGCATATTTCCGCCAACAAGATCGCCTGTGAAAATTTTATCACCAACGGTTTTGCTTGGGTTTATATTGACATAAGGTGAATAGATATCAACGTGCGTGCCGCTTCCCTCACCGATATTTTGGGTATTATCCTGAGTACCGTTGTAGTCGGAGTGAACAGCGATAAAGTTGGCAGGTATCTGTGAAGCATTATACTGTATATCAGGCAAACAATCCGTGTTATTTACCGATACTCCGATAAATTCAGATGATAGATTTTTATCTTTGTTCCAACCTATCAGGTTAGAAACAGACACACTGTTGTTGCCTTTTATATAGCTTAATTTATTTATGAGAATATCATAAGCATAAGTGTTGCCGCCGTCGTTATGACCGATCACACCGCCTGCACCTGCACCATTGGACTTATCTTCTGCTGACAGAGTAACATTATTGACTTCACAATCAGTTATCTTCAGATCACCGTTAGCTTTTATGCCAACATAACCTCCGATACCTACATTATCATTTTTAGCAGCTGGTATACCTATCGCTGCATTTTTTACAGCAGACTTTGATATGTTCACAGCCTCATTCTGTGTGCCGACCATTCCGCCTGAGCTTGCATAACCATAAACACCGCAAGCTGATGTTTCAGACGTTCCACCATAATAACAGTTCTCATTGACAGACAACTGTTTTTTGTTTATTCCAACGAATCCGCCGGCATTACTTCCATAAACATCGACGCTGACGCTTGTGTTTTCTATTGTGCATACTTCGTTAGACAATCCTATAAGACCGCCCTCGTTCATTGTCTGGGTAGCAAGGGGTTTATTGTCTTTTTTTGAACCGATAAAGCTGTCTTCATTATAGGCTGTAAGCTGAACATTGCTTATTGTCGTTTTGATATTTGCAGAACCTGCGATTCCACCTACGCCAAACCAAGTTTTTGTGCCTTTATCAAGATTAGCAAATTCAACTTTATTAATTTTTATCTTAGAATCCTTAACAGCGAATTCGTTGCCTTTCTGAGAATTTCCCACAAGACCGCCTGTTTCAAATCCGCCATACACATAAACGCCACTGTTTTCAGACTTAACGTTACTTATATTGATATTATTTGTTGACTTTCCTATAAGTCCTCCCACAGTATATGCACCATATATTTCAAGATCAGTCAATGTTATTCCGCTAAACGTGCAAGAACTCTGTACTCCGCCAACAATACCACCTGTAGAAAGGTCTTCATTAACATACGATTGTCCATCGTTGTTATACGTCTTAACGCTGATCTTGCCGGAAAGCTTAAGGTTATTTACAGTTAAAGCATACGTTGAACAGTTTATTAACCCAACTCCTTTTACGGAGGCAAATGCGGTACGATATTTATAGTTATCCATATCTTGGATTTCAATAGTGCTACCGCTCTTGTTATCCGTTATTTTCACAGCATAGGCTTTTATATCTGTATCGAGCTTTATAGTCTGATCATTTCCCTGGATAGTTGTCAAAGATAAAGTATAATCACATTTAATGTCGCCAAGGTTACTATCCTTTGCATCAAACAACTGATTTATACCACGAAAACCTGTGTTGATGAGGTCATAGGTTCCATTTCCTGTGAGTTTAACAGTAAAGTTCTTATTTAATTCGTGTGCCCACTTTGCTTCATAAAGACCTTTTTCACTTGGCTTTGTATATTTTTTTAGCATTACAGAATTTTTCTTTTCATATTCCCTGCTTGTAGCCTTTTCAAGTCTTTGATAATCTGAGAGCGCAGTTTTGTAATCTTTATCATCAGAAGTCAATGTAGCTGTGCCAACTTTTGAATAGTCTGCATTTCGGGTAAAAGTATAATGACCATATCCGCAAGTATTGTTATTACGGTCTGTATATCCCATACCGGACTGTGATATGATAGACAGCATAAACAACGCCTGTGCATTAGGTACTTCAATAGTATTGGTCGTGCCGGCAATAACATTTAATTTCTCATCATCACTTAGCTCACTCTTAAACTGCGTGATGAGATAATTTTTCCTGCCATTGTTAAGGTTAGTTGACTTACCAAACGTTGTTCCCTCTTCGATAGCAAAGCCGTTTACAACTCTGCCTATATATGGATTGATAAAAAGATTGGTATATACGTTTTCACCCACTGCCTCAGTATTGTTGGTTGTAAGCGCACTATCTTTGGCAACGATGTCCATATTTCTGAAAATAACGCCGCCGTAAACTATGGCCCAACATATCCGCCTGCAGTAATGAGATGTTGTTTGCTGTTATCGTTATTTGCAAATGTTATATTAGGATTTGTTACCTTGACATTATCAATGATATTATCTCCACCGAACACAACGCCCATAACACCGCCATAATACTCCGTCTTTTTGGTACTATAGTTTAATTTATTATTATTGTTTTTTGAAAGCGTTACTTCTTTGGTATATTTTATATTGATATCTTTTACAACACTTCCGCTGCTGAACCTGATGAGAGGGCTTGCAGAATTATTGGTGATAGTTGGATATGTTCCGTCGGATTTCTTCTGTCCAATAATAACGCCCCTGAAAACGTAACTGTTTGATGTTCCGCCAAGACCTGCAAAAGAACTGCCAAGAACTATATCATCATTTATCTTGTAATAAGCCTCGCAAAGATATTTGATCATGTTATCTTTTGAAACTGTTTCCTTTCCGCTTACGAAATTGCCTGTTCCATCATAAGTATAAGTTTTATGATTAGTGCCTTTGCAAAAAGCACTATTAGCATTAACAGTCGATTTATCGGCAGAAACATTTGCATTATAGTTTACTTGCCAGCCATTTGTAGGTGCGGCTGTACTGATAACTCGTGCGACCTCTGCAAGTGTAGAAGCGTCAAGGATATATGGATCAGAGTATGTTCCGCAACCCTTGTCAAGATATGGTCGCTCAAGGTTTACGTCTATCTCATCATAGTTTTGGGTGGTATCATACGATATAGCAACATATGGCTTGTAACTTGTAAAGCTATATTCCTCTGTTGCGTTATTTTTGACAGGGGAAGTATACCTGTCATCTTTACTCCAATCGCCATGATACTTATTCTGCCTGCTCACATCATCTACACGATTCTTTATGGTGTCAGACACTTCTTTTCCGTAGGTTACATTATGCTTAATATTGCCAGCTGAGTCTGTACCCCAATCGTCTTCCCATTTATAGTTGTATATTGCAGAAGAGCCTGCACCGTCAGAATGCTGAAAACTTTCAAGCAAAGTAGCATTTTTGAAAATTGAATTTTCATTACTTGCGTCAAGCTTGATATTTGAGAAAGTCAGAGATATATTTTGACCCTTTTCGCTTCCTACATTGCCTATAAGGCTTGTTGCAGCATAATTCTGTCCGCCTTTGTTATATTTTTCAGCAGTCATACTGTGTTTTTTCTGTGACACATTCTGTATAGTGATCTCTGTCATGTTGCCTATCTTATTTATAAGCAAAGGGGCATAGTCGCTTATTGTTTCACCGTCATTCACATACAGATCATCAAGAACGATACTGCCGGTAATTTTGACAGATTTCTTTGTAGTATTGGTGTCGTCAGCAACCGAGCCGCAAACCAATGCACCTGAACCACCATTCACTTTACCGATATTTCCCTTAAAGGTCAGTTTACCACTTATGGTAACAGCTCCATTTTCATTTCTGAAAAGTCCAGATTGCATCATGTAATGTTGATTATGGTAATTATTTAAATTTGTTCCATCTATTCCGTCAGTTGTACGGGCATAATTGTCACTATTACTGCTTGATACCATTTCAGACTGATTAAAGCCATTATTTTCAAAAGTAATAGTTGAATTTGATTTTATATTACAACCATTTGTATCAACTGGATAAAATGAATATCCTGTCAAATCTATTTCTGGATCTGTTGGAAAATCTATATTTGTACTATTAATATATGCTTTTATATTATTTGCCGCAAAAAGCTTTGCACTCCACTCAACAGCCTTAGCTCCGCCTGTGGTGGCTTTACCGTTTTTATATACATCAAGGTTATAATAATATCTTGCCCAAGAATTGTTTTTCCACACAGCACCATTATTTGTTGTTTGATTTTGATAGGTATTGCAGTTCTTTCCGTCCATATACAGCAAACGCTCTCCGTCCGCTGTAACAGCAGGAATTGAAATTATGGCTTGACGATTAGACATAAAACTAGCTGAAGAAGAATAATAAATACTACAACGAGCTATCTCATCAAAATACGAATAGCTTGGGCTTATATTGATCGTAGTATTATGTAAGATCTTATATCCATCAGGTTCAGTAAGTTCAAAATAAGTTGCATCTCGTGAGCTTCTGTAACTATTGACATTTTCACCTTTAAAATAGTCAAAGCCATAAGAGTCATAATCTCTACCAAAAAGAGTTGAGGCAAGCATGCCGAAATTTATACATTTTGTTGCTTTCACTGTCACACCGTCAAAGCTAACCTCTTTTATGCTCCAATAACCTGTTGTGGAAAGTACAAGACCGCCCAGTTCTGTGCCATTGTTCACTGTTAAGCTTGAATTGTTTACATTCAAACTATTCAGATCAATTTCTACTCTATACCAGTTATGCCCTAAAAATCCACCGCTATTTGATTTACCACTAGAATTTATTGTTAAAGCATTAATATTAACATTGGTGATAGATACCTTATTAGGTACAACAGAAGCTGAATTATCCTTAGCACCGACCTCTGCAATAAGTCCGCCAACTCTAGAGTTACTTCCTGTGTGTTTGTCAGTTATATTTCCGCCAACAGTGACATTATCAAACTTAATACCAGTTGTAGGCTTTGATGTAACAGCTCCTACCATTCCGATAACTCCGCCAAGACAAGTACAATCTACCTTTGTTGTGCTATTATTGTATGTAAGATTTGCTGTTACAGCAGAATTAGTGAACGAAACTCCACTTGTGGCGTCAGCAACATATCCAACCAGACCTCCGACAAAATTAGTATACGCACCACTTGGAGATGCTGTCACATCAGCGGTCACGCTGTCAATAGTCAAAGCTCCGCTGTTGTATGCAGATACAGAACCAATATAACAAGCGTCACCGCCAGAAACATTGTCGCCGACAATATTTAAGTTTGAAACAAGCTTTATATTGCCTATTTTTGCACCGCTTGTCTTTGCAAAAAGTCCGTTGTGAGTATGGAAAACTATTTTATCATTTTCTGTTCCCACTGTCATGGTAAGTTTATGACTATTGCCGTTCAGAGTGCCTGTGAATTTATCCTCACCATTATCACGCATAAAGCCGGTTAGACCTGTGTCGCTTATATCAACATCTGCACTAAGAGTAAAATTCGCCTTAAGTATTGCTGTTTTATCTATAGAATTTTCGCTGTACTTAACAAAATCATTGCTATCATGCTGCATTATCAAAGCCGCACGGGCAAAATCTGCCCTATTGCTTATGGTTATACTATTATTAGGAAATCCATTTATTGTAACAGTATGCCCCGATCCATCAAAAGACAGAACACTGTCAGCACTCTCAAGCAGATCGGAATTGTTAAGGCGAAGCACTCCGCCCCAATCCATATCGTCTATGACTTTTGAAGATGTCCTTGTAAATGACCAGCCGCTTAAGCTATAGATCAAAGCATTGCCTCTATTTCCTACTATCTGACATCCGTTTTTGTTAGGGTCTTTAGGATAAAAGCCTGAAAGGTTTGTTTCACCGCCAAGCCTTACAACGCCATTTTTATTAAATTTGCCAACAATGCCACCTACGCTCTGGTTTGCAGAAACATCATTTGCCGTAACTGTGACTTTGCCGCCAACATCAATAAAAGCCTGATCTGCATAGCCCACAAGTCCGCCATAATTATTTTGTGATGATGTGGAATTTTTGATACTTATAGTGGTATTCTTGACGCTTACATAAGCCTTGCTGTTATCACCTATCTTACCAATAATGCCGCCAAAATCAAGGGCATTGCATGAGCCAGTCACATTTACAATGATATCACTAAGTGCTAGTTCAGAGCTAAGAGAATTGGCAGAATATCTTCCGACAATACCTCCATAAAAGCCTGCCCTGACAGTACCCTTGAAGTTTGAAGTAATAGTATCATTAGCGGTGCCCGTGATACTGATTTTTACACTATCAGTGCTGTTTGTCAGCACTCCGAAAACAGAACCAACAGCCGCACTGTCAGCGGTATCTCCTGATGAACAAGCAAGTGCCATTTTCATGCCACTGAATTTTGAAATATCAAATGTCTTTTCGTCGGCTTTACTGTATGTATAAGAGCCGAAAAGACCGCCCGCAGTTACAGAGCCTGTAACGCTTCCGGTCATGGTAATGGTGACACCTTCGCCAACATTTATTTCTGCATTCTCTGCACTACCCACAAGTCCGCCTGCATTGTTTGCGGATACATTTACGCCTGTCAAGGCATCACACTTGTCGATGTTCAGTGTTGCATCAGCGCTCATTTTTCCGACAAATACACCTGCATTCGATTTGCCAGAAACGTCAAGCAAATTACTTGACAAGCTTACATCAAGACTTGCGTTTTCGTCCATAGTGCCACAAGCAAGACCCGCATTATCCCCGCCTGATACTTCCACCTGGACATCTTTACTTAGAGTAATATCAAGATCGACCTTTGCTCCATTTTTCATATTGCCTATAACAGACGTGAAAGATTTATAAATTGTAGCACCTGAATCATCTACAGGATCAGCTTTTATTTTCCACTTATTAGCTGAAGCCACATCACCGTGTATAACATTCTCAGCAAGCAAAGCTGAATTTTTGTCTTCCGGTCTAGCAAAAATAATAGTATCTAAATTTGCACTGTCACTAAGATATTCAAACAGAGCAAAATTAATAGGAAGATTAATAGCTGAACCCTCGTTTGCTTTGACTGTTCCCTTGAAAGGATATTCTTCATTGCCAAGTCCTTTTTCTATTCCTGTAAAATCAGAAGCCTTAAACTGAGATTGGTTGTTTGAAAACAATACAGTGATATTCTGATAAACAGAAGGATCTGCATTAAGAAGCTTTTTAAAATCTTCTGCATTCTGTATGGTATAAACGCCATTTTTGATATCATTAGAAATGTCAGTATATGTTCCTGCCGCCATAGCCGTAATAGCATTGGTGACAGTTGATACCATTTTAGACACAACACCTGAAATGTCTGCAAGAGGCATACTCGTGACAAGCAATACGGCAGCGGTAACTAAAGAAATAACATTCTTGCGATACTTGCTGTAAAGCTTGCGGCATATTCTATTGATTTTCTGATTTCTATTAGTTTTCACTTCAAACTGCCTCCGTGCAAAGTCAATATTCTTATCTATACGTTTAGTTCAACAAGGATATATTGCACCTTTGTACCTATCTTTTCGTCAGCGTCATTATACATTGAGCTTAATGACGATAACTGTGCTGTGCTGTATTTTTCACCTTTAAGTATATTCTCAATAACCTTTTTATTTTGCTCTTTATCAGCGTCGCCTGACAAGAACAAACTTATATTACCATTTATATATTTTGCAAAATTCAAACGCTCTTCACTGTCATCATCAAACAGCACATTTTTCTCTGTCAGATTTTCATCTGTGCTTTTCATTAGTATCTGACCAAGCGTGTTCGGCCACACCCAATATACGTTCACTTCCTGCGGAACGTCAGCCTTACAATCTTTAAACGTCCTTGTGAATGTTTCATCACTAAGAAAATCGGAATATGTATGAGTGCTTTCATCATATTTCTCAAAAAACATGATGTGTCCATTCAAAAAGCTTGTAACATTTTCATCAGTTACCTTTTCGTATGAAACGCTGTCGCCGTTTTTATTCTCTGCATATCCCGTGATACTCAACTTGAACTGTATCTCCATTTCTCCCGACTGGTTCGGAATAACATAAAAAGTAAGCTTTCCATGACTGCCTGGGTTGATACCATTCGTCATACCGCTCTCTTCATCAAGAAGCCAGTAGATCTTGTTGTTCTCGTCAGAAGTGATGTTGCTCCCATCAGACACCTTAGAGTAGTCATTGCTGTCAAGTATCTCAGCTTTAAGCACATTGGCACTGCCTACTGTTTTCAGTTCAAATGGCGAATCTACGCTTTTCATTCCGAAAGAGTCAAGATCAAGGGCTTTATCAATGGTAAACCAAGCCAAGCTGACCGCAATAAGTATAAATGCCAGCACTGCAACTGGTATTATTTTTATAATAAGCAGTTTGCGTTTCTTCTTTTCTTCCTCGCTGTCTGCTTTCTCTATCACTTTATGCTCAGCCACTTTGGCGACCTCCATTATTTCATCGAGTCAAGCTCTTTCTGCAATTCTATCATGTGGTTTCTGCAAGCGGTTATCTCGCCTGTGTATTTGTTGAACCACTCAACATCCATTTCGTTAGGCTCTTCCTGCAAAAGAATTGCCTGAACCAGTGCTGATTGTGAACGTGATCTCTTACGCTCTATTTCCTCGATAGTAAGTCTGCATTTCTTTATTTCTCTTTTAAGCTGCCCTTTACTGCTCACGTTATTGTCCTCCTTGCATTAATTTCCCATTTTATCAACCGAATCAACTATCTCGTTGACTTCCCTATAGCCTTTGTCAAGATTTTCGGTGATATGGTCAAGTGCTTTTTTTACGTCCTCAAGCTTGCCCTGCATCTGCTCAGGATATTTAACCAAGCAGTAATGCAGTTCGTTTATTGCTTTCTGCTCATCAGTATAATCGTCGATAAGAAACACCAGCGACCTTGCCGCACCCATGTCCGAAATTATCATGTTATATCTCGTTGGAAGATCCTTGCCGTTTTCAAGATAAGTGTCTATCTCCTCAGAGGCGGCAGACAGATTTTCCATATACTTAGCAATGTAAGTCTTTCTGACTTCCTCGGACTTGTCCATATAAAGCCCGATAAAAACGAACAGCCCTGCAAGTGCCGCAATACAAATAACGATAGCCGTTATCATTTTAGCTTTCATTATCTTTTCCTGATTCAAAGCTGTTCGCCTCCTTTTTCTCGTTTTCCTGCATTTTCAGCCGCTGAACTTCCTTTTCAACAGCCTCACGCATAAGCTTTTCCTTTTCTTCCTCAGCCGCTTTCAAGGCTTCCTCACGGGAATATATTTTTATCTCAGCGATAGTTTTTACCTCATACACCGCCATGCACACCGTCGGCAGTATCACCAACAGCATAAGCAACTTTTTTCCCGATGCAAATGACCCAAGCCACTTGAAAAATCTGAGTTTTCCATAGTATTTTCCGATAACGCTGACTTTTTGCACCGTCACGCTGTCCTCTATTTTGTTAGCATCGCCTTTAGTAACAAAAGTGCCGTCGCTCAAAACCTCAGATATCCTGTGAGTATTTATCTCGCCTTTAATACTATCATCTTGAGAGTAGAACGAAATGATATCCCCTGCCTTTAAGCTGTCAGTATCCGTCCTTTTGATGTAAATATAGTCGCCCTCATGTATAGACGGCTCCATACTTCCGCTCACGACTTTCAGTACGCTGTAGCCAAAAATGCTTGCTGTTTTGCCGATACAGCCGCAGACCATTATGTACACCGTCACACTCAGCAGTGCCGCAAACATGGCAGAGCCAAGTATTGTCAAAGCTATTTTTACTATCCTCAACGCCTTGCCGATGATAACGACTCTCCCTCCGTGTTATTGTTTGCTATATTTCTCTTTCAAATGCCTTGCCATTCTGCCCACAGCCGAAACATGATACTCCTTGTAAAGCCTCTTCATCTCAATGTCGATAGCCTTTTGCTCCTCAGCGGTGCGCTGTGGCGGAATATATGGTCTTGGCGGTCTGTTCTTTCGCTCAAGACGTTTTCTCTTTTTAAACTGCCTGTTTTTTATACGCCTCTTTACATCATATTTCAGATATGGAGCATATTTTTCATAAATGATCTCGATTTCACGCTCTGCACGTTTTCTCTCTGTCTCAGCCAGTTCTTTTTCCTTCTTGGCTTTGAGCATTCTGATATAGTCTGGATTATCTGTCACAACAGGTATGATCCCAAATGCGTGAGCCAGAACATATGTTATGCCACGTTTTGCCATGTAATATGGATTTTTGGAATATTCTTTAAATATCTCATTGATATTTTTATTTTCAAAGCTTTCACGTTCAGCTTTAAGACGCTCAGCACGTTCACGCTCACGACGTTCCTGCTCACGCTGCTGTTGTGCTTCTTTCGCCTTTTTTGCAGCGATCTCAGGGGACTCATATTCTGACACAAAGCTTGAAGACACGGCTTCTTCATTCGTGCTGATCTGCTGATCCATAGCAGATCCAAGGCTGCTGCGGACGAGCTTTTTCTCCTCTCGGATCCTAGCTCTTTCCTCACGGACACGCTGCTCCTCTTCACGTCGCTGACGCTCTTCCATTTGCCTTTTGCGTCTTGCGATCTGCTTGATCTCTTCTTCTTTTTCACGACGTTCACGTTCCTCACGCTCCGCCTTTTCTCTTGCAGCCTGCTCCGCCTGCTGTTTTTGGATAAGCTCCAATCGTCTGCGTTCAGCTTCCTCATGCTCAAGCCTTATGCGCTCTTCTTCCTCACGCCGCTGACGCTCCAGTTTCTCCTGCTCGGCACGCTTTCTTTCAGCTTCTGCAGCCGCAAGCTCCTCAGCCCTCTTACGGTCTTCCTCGTCTTTAAGAAACTGCTTTTCTATCTCAACTATACGGTCAAGCTCTGCTGTAAGGTTTCCTGCCTCTTCGGCAGACATGGCAATATCTGTCTTGCTTGCACTGCTTTGGTTGTCCTCGCCCACTATAACATCGTATTTATCAGACGTCTGCTTATCAAAACGCCTGACAACCTTTGGTGCGAGGGTCTTGCTCTGTATGGTATTAAGCTCCTCCGACTTGTCTGCCCCATGGGTATAGGAGCGGAAAAGCATATAGTTAATTGCGGTCAGACCATATATATCCTCGATATAAGAATCATCAGGTCTTTGTGCAGTATCGGAAACGTTGACCTCGTAGCCTGCCTTATCATAGCTTTCGATAAACTGCCAAAGGGTAAGACACGCCATAAGGTCCACATTTTTGGTGATAGCGTTTGTTCTCATAACAGGCGGTCTGATAAAAGCGTTGCCAAGAGTGGTACAAAGCACTGAGCCTTTATAGCCCTCGATAGCCTTTTTGACCCTTTCAAGCCTTGCCCAAACGTCAGTATCCTTGCTGCCGCCGACAAGACTGTCAACAGTTTCTATCTTAAAACTAATATTGACCTTTCTCCCGTCGCCGCTGTCAGCCACGGTATCGTAATTAAAAGAATAAGCCTCCTGCGCCTCTGCGGTCTGGACAAGCTTATTGTATCTTATATTTATAAAAATGTATAGCCTGTCGATAAGGGTATTTACAAATCTATTTTCATATGTATCGAGAGTTTCTTCTTTATGAATGTTCAGTATCTTTGACGGAGTTATCTTTCCAGTCTTTTTGTCGATATCCTGAATAAGATCGGTATGCTGTCCCAGATGTTTTATGGACTCTACCGTTATCTTCCTTGACATAGCGATAGGCACGATCTCTTCCACTTCTTTAATGGTGTTTCTGGGATTTCTTATTACCGTATCAAGATGTGGCAGAGCTTTTTCTATCTCTGTGAGCCAGGACGAATCTATATTCTTCTCGATTATCTTACGATTAAAAGATACAGTTTTTTCGCCCGAAAGAAGCAAGGCACGGGCTGCCGCAAAGCTGTTATTGCCGTCAAACGTCTTTACAGCTTTGTCAAAAGCTGCACGCTGTTCGTTGTATTCGCTCATGCCCGTCCCTCCTCTCAAAGTTTATGAGTACAGATTTTAGTACAGTTTCTGCAATCTTTCAAGATATGCTATAGATTCTTTCATAGTGTTTCTGCCAAAAAGCTTCTGCATATAGGTGCAAAGCTCTTTCAGCTCGTCCCTGAGCATTGCCAAGTTAAGCGACTCAAATTTTCTGAATATCTTTGTGGCAAGCACATAGTCAATGCCGTCAAGCTCCTCGCCGCCGCAGGCAACATATACAGGAACAAACAAGTTCATCTGTTTAAGTATACGGTTACCGAAAGCCACTCTCAGCTTTTCAATTACCCACAGGTCAAGCTGCTGGATCTTTTTCAGACTGTCCTGTGAAACAGGATACATTTGAAAAGCTTCCTTGAAGAGTGTATCAAGATGTTCAAAGCTTAAATTCATAGGCGGCGTGTCAGGTGCGTCAAAGGCAACTCCCTTTGCGTCAAGATTGATAGGCTGTGCACGGTCATAGACCTTATCTGAGATAGTGAACGTGGAATCGTCGTTGTTGGCAGTACCGATATACCAAATGTTCTGCGGAATACGCAGTTTGCCCTTATCAAGGCGAACAGGGTCGGTACTCCACACGTTAGGAACAAGATCAAGCTCCCACTCGGCAGGATCAGGCATTTCAAGAATCGAGAGCATTTCTGCAAAGTAATATTCTACTCTCGCAATGTTCATCTCATCGAGGAGTATGAAGTTTACATCGTCATTGTATTCAGAAGAATAAATTCTTTTGAGGACTTCTGTTTCATTAAAGTTCTTCGTGAACTCGTTGAAGTAGCCGAAAAGCTCAGTTCTGTCACGCCATGACGGCTGAACAGAAGCAATAGTGGTATCTTTCTGCAAGAACTTACCGAATGAATATGGCAGTGATGTTTTACCTGTACCAGAGATACCTTGCAGGATAATGAGCTTTGTTGAAGCCATGCCTGCAATGAAAAGTCGGATAGTTTTTATGTCATAATAAAGGTGCATTCTTGAGCAGGCAAAGTTTCTGTATGCTTCGCAGATACCGCTAAGGGTGATGTCATTATTGTAAGCAGGCGGCTCGTATGTCTTGTAGAAATTGTCCACCTCGATAAGCTTTGAAAAACGGCAATCTGCTGTCTGAACAACTCCGTCCACAGTGGTTTGAACTTCGCCCTGTGCAGGCATCTGCTCGCCCTCTGCAAGCTTTGTTTCACCTTCTGCAAGAGCGGTGTTATCATATACGCCAAGCTGAGCCACCTTCATTGCCATGATCTCATCTTTTTCCTTGGTCATTTTGACCACCTGACGTTGCAGGTCAGATATTTCTTCGATAAGATCCTCGTTGCTGACGATAGAGTGTCTGAATCTTATGTACTTTCTCACAGCAAGCACTATCATAAAAATAATAAGCACAAAGATAGCCACAACAACGATAATTGCAAGCACAGAAAGTATCCAGCCCAGCGCACCAAAGTCTGCCGAGTAGGTCTTGAATATCCTTATGTAGTTTTTTATATTGAAGATCTGTTTTATGCCGTTCCACAGACCCTTGAAGATCTGCCCAAAGCCTGCAAGCATTGACGACATGAAAACAAAAAACCATTTCAGAAATCCATTCATAATGTATCACCCAAGCAGCAGTTATTTGTCATTTTTCTCCTGCTGTGCATTTTCCTCTTCCTTTTTCTTCTGCTGTGCAAGGTATTCCTCAACTGCACGTCTTTTTATTTCTTCCTCATCGCTCTCTGTGATAGCAGGACGCTTTATCTCGATTATGGTTGCGATAAGCTTATAAAGCTCAAAGAGGAAAAACAGTGCTATCGGCAAAAGTATGCAAATGAAAAATCCCGTTTTTGTTCTGAGAAAATCCATTACCTTGCCGAAACCGCCTATTTTTGCACCTTTCCACTGACCGATTATATCGCCTGCATAAACAGTGTATGTATCATCTACGTTATTAGCATCGCCTCGTGTGATAAAGCCTACAGAGCCGTTATCATTGAGTACCTCTGCGATACGGTGGGTATTCTTCACCTTTTGGCCCTTTATAAGAGTCCAGAAAGTGATAACGTCGCCCTTTTTCAGAGAATTGATATCGTCTATTTCCTTTGAGATAATAAGGTCGCCTTTTTTGAAAGTTGGCTTCATTGAGTCAGATTCAACTGTGAGTGGGACATATCCCAGCAGACTTGCCGTACCATTATTCTTATCAGACGAGAACACGAGAATTGTTATAAGCAGTGCAAAGATAAGCACCACCCATGCGATAACATTAAAAACGATCTTCAAAGCTTTTTTCATAATTCAAAACCTCGGAAACCCGAGGCTTCCTCCCTTCTAATTCTTTAAGTTGTTTCAACGATCTTGAAATTCATACCAAGCTTCATTGTGCCACCGATTATTTTGTCAACACAATCAGGGTCATTTCCATCAAGCCATATAACTACTGTATACTTGTCTTTCTCACCAGGACCAAGCTTTTCACGTCGGTCCTTCATGACCTCAGTAGAGGAGGCGAACTCCTTGTCGCAATCGCTTTCCTTACCGCTGCCGTCAGACCTCGTTTTACCATAAACAGTTTTCTCGCCATTCACGAAAAGCTCCACTCTGATAGCTTCATCAACGCCGTTCGTGACGTTCTCGATAGTCATTTCGCTGTCATAGCTAAGTGTGTCTTTACCGGAATTTATGAGATAGAAAGTATAAGCTATATACCCCTCGCCATTATGGCTGCCGTTTATCTTGTCGATATTATCAGGGAGATCTTCGCCACTGATATTTGTCATATCATAGAGGATATCCGCATTGAGCCTTGAATTGCTCGTGGTATAGTCAGGAGTTTCCGAAAGAGTAAGCCCCTGATTTATCATATCATACTTACTTATCTTAACTGTAAAGCTACCATACTTGTCGTAAAAATAAGACACCGCATAAGCCGCCGCCACGATAGCGATAAGTATAATGGCAAGAATTTTAAGCAATCTCATCAATACCACATAGCGTTTAGCTTCCTTGGCGGTCCTGCGAAGTGCAAGGGTATCGACTACTCTTGTATTTTTATCTATATTTTTACCGTCCAAAACCGTATCACCCGTTTATTACTCATTTCTATTGCGAACGTATCTTTCCGCAATATATTTTCCTGCATTTTCTCCCGAATAGTAAAGGCACTGCATACCGCTGAGCTGTTTCACCTGCTTATCATCAGTAATGCCGTCAGCTATGACCTCAGCATTAAGGTCAAAAACGAAATTCAGCAGAGAGTTCACGCAGGTATCATACCTGTCGCTCTTACCAAGAACCTGAGCCACCGAGCCGTCAAGCATGATATTATCTACCTTGAACTCAGCGGTCTTAAGCATTTTAAAGCCCTCAGTACGAAGCCTGTAAGCAGAAAATGAAAGCCCTGTCTTCTCATAAGAGCCACGTTATCTGCCGCTGTACTGTCAGCTTCATCAAGCACATCAGGCAACAACTCAAAGCAGACACGCTCATACTTCACGCCAAACTTATCGCAATAATCTGCCACAACTCTCGGAGCTTCCGTCTGCCTTAAAAATCTTGCAGGCATGAACACGCTTGCCCAATCAACGTCCACTTCCCTTTCGTGAAACTTGCCCAAAGCCTGCAAAAGCTGAACGAAAGCAAGCTTGAATATGCTAACACATCGGTCGGAAAGCTGAGCCACAGGGAGATAATCCGCAGGCATGAGCGTACCCATAGCAGGAGAATTTAGCCTTGTTTGCGACTGCAAAAACGTGACCCTGCCGCTGTCGGTATTTTTTATAGGTCTATAGAAAAGCTCCACGGCACGAACGCCGTCAACTGTTGAATTACCGTTCAAAGCAAGTCACTTCCTTTCTGCTCCAATGTATTATTATAGCATATTTTCGACAAAAAACAAAGAAAAATCGGGAGATTTCCCCAAATATGGAAAATTATTTTTTATACCCATTTACCAAAAAACGCCGAATTTCTTCGGCGTCTTTTTTGTTTTATTGTTTATTGATTAGTTGCCTGTTGTATCATCAGTTGTGAAATTCAGCTGAATATTCCAATCCTGTGCCGCATTAGCGTCGTTGCAGTAAATGCTTTCACCCTCAAGCCATACTCTTACAACGAAAGATTCAACAGAATAGCTATCTGTGCTAGCAGCTGCAAGTGTAAATACATTAGCAGCGTCAGTATTATCTCCAGTGTTTATCTTTGTCTTATTGGCAGTTACTATACCCAAAACATCATCTGAATCATATTTTGCATCTGCAGCCTTTGTGGCTTTAATACCCTTTGGCGCTTCAGCACTAGCACCACGATAGCTGTCAAATGTAAGTCCGTAAATATGAGCACCACCTGTAGTATAATTGTCAGCACCAGTAATTCCAAGAGCTGTAACACTACCACCAGTAGACTTTACATTCTCATTTTTCAATGGTATAACAGAAACTCTAACTGCATTCTGAAGTTCTGTTCCGTCATCAGCGTTTGTCTTTCCGTCATTAATCGTTACTTCACAATTAATCTTTGTTTCCTGTTTATTTGTCGTTCTTACCCACATAGGTATATCTACAAATCTACCAGCGGTTGCACCAGCACCTGTATTGACACTCAATTCACCATCTGAAGTATAATTATTTCTAACTGTCATAGCAACCTTATCAGTAGCATATGCTGCTTTCACTACCTTTGCAGAGTCTTGAACAACCTTACCACCGGCCGTGATATTACCATCATCAGCATAATAAATATTATTTCCGTCAACTGTAGATGCAGGCTTTATTTTGCTTATCTTATCATAATACTCACCAACATTTACAACACTCTTCCAAGAAATATCGTCCATAGTTGGAGTGCTTATTGTTCCAAGCTCTCCATTTCCAATATTACCAAGTGGAATTTCAAGTCCACCACCTGCGGTAGCTGTCATTTCAAGACCTGTAACCTCAGCGTCCTTATTCATTGTAAACCAAGCGTAAGTAGCAGTAGAAAGCATTACAGCGGAAGTTGTGAGCATTGCAACTGCAGGTATAAGTTTCTTCTTAGCAGAAGTATTCTTCTTTTCATTAGTTTTCATATCTCTTCGTCCTTTTCATAATAATTTGTCGGTTTATCCTGTCCGATACAGAGGGCGCTCGTTATAGCCGATTTGCGGTAACATGACCGCCAAGCACCTTTTGTTTATGTCAATCTTATACTAAATTCGACCCACTTTGTCAATAAGCTACCAGCTTAGTATACATTATATTTATCTTAATACTTATTAATATGACAGACACATTTTGCTATTTTCCGACATGATCATACTATGTAATAACAGCAGAAAGCACGGAATAACGTCATTTGTTATTCCGTGCTTTTTAAACCGATTATTCAATAAATTTTTTTGTTAAACTTCAAACGTTTTTGTACATATTAAGTTTATATATGTACACAAAAGTTATAATGCGTAAAATTTACAAAATATTTATATTCATTCAGCGCTGTCGAGCATTTTAACAGCCTTCATCATGATAGCACATTCAAGACGCTTCTTCTGTATCTGACATGACAGCTTGTGCGCATTGTGGATATCACCTGCGTAAATGTAGTTGTTTGCATTGCAACCGCCACTGCAATAGAACTTTGCCCAGCACTTTTTGCACTCAGGCTTGTTGTAAACGTGTGCGTGAGCAAACATATCTTTCATTTCCTCGTTAAATGTGCCGTCATAGAGATTGCCCATTTTGAACTCGGTGATACCAACGAACTGATGACATGGGTAAATATCGCCGTCAGGAGTAACAGAAACATACTCGTTTCCGCTTCCACAGCCCCTAAGTCTCTTTATCGCACAAGGACCCTGATCGAGGTCTATCATAAAGTGGAAGAAGTTTATGAACTTACCCTCGTCCCTTATCTTCTGTATCTTCTCAGAAAGTATCTCATACTCCTTGAAGATCCTCGGCAGGTCAGCCTCAGTGATAGCATAAGGCTCGCTAGGGTCAGCCATAACAGGCTCAACGGATATCTGGTCGAATCCAAGGTCATAAAGGTGCATTACATCGTTTGAGAAGTCAAGATTATACTTTGTGTAAGTGCCTCTTACATACCAATCCTTGTTCTTAGGACGTTTCTCAACAAGCTTCTTGAAGTTAGGGATAATCCTGTCATAGCTTCCTGAACCGTCCACACGCACTCTCATTCTGTCATTGACTTCTTTTCTTCCGTCAATAGACAGAACAACGTTGTACATTTCCTTGTTGATGAAGTCTATCATCTCGTCAGTGAGGTGTACACCGTTTGTGGTAACAGTAAATCTGAACTTTTTATTGTGAGACTCTTCCTGTGAACGTGCATACTCAACAAGCTTTTCTACCGTACCGAAATTCAGTGACGGCTCACCGCCGAAGAAGTCCACCTCAAGAAACTTTCTGTCTCCTGAACGCTCTATAAGAAAATCTATAGCACGCTTGCCTGTTTCATAGTCCATGAGCATTCTGCCCTGACCGAAATCGCCTGTTGAAGCAAAGCAATATTTACATCTCAAGTTACAGTCGTGAGCGATATGCAGACACATTGCCTTGATAGGCGAAGCCACAGCAGACAGGGCATACTTCTCGTAATCGTCTTCGCTGAACAATATCTTGTCATTATAAAGAGAAACTATCTCCTCATAGCAATCCTCGATATCCTTGCTGTCATACATCTTTGACAGCTTTCTTACAACGTCCTCAGGACATTTCTCCTCAAAAGGCGGCTCAACATTGTCTAACAAATCATATGTCAGATCGTCTATAATATGTACTCCGCCACTGTTCACGTCAAGCAGTGCATTAAAGCCGCCAAGCTTAAACTTGTGTATCATTTAAAAATCACCTTTCGCATTTATATTCATATACAAATTTATACAAAAATAAAGGGACATAAAAATGTCCCTTTAGCAAGGCGTGTGTACGCTCGCACGCCTCAGAAAGATCGGAATATTAAGCCTCTCTCTCGCACTTCTGGTTAGCAACTGTGCAGGAGGTCTTGCAAGCTGACTGACATGATGCCTGACACTTGCCGCAGCCACCCTTAGCAGCAGTCTTCTTGAGATTAGCCTTATTGATCGTCTTGATATGTTTCATAGGATTTTACCTCCAATAATTGATTTACACTAATTATACCACATATCCCACTATGTTTTATGAACGAATAGTTAATGCAGTATAAATATTTATCCTTATCAGAATCGGCTGCTTTTAGAATTTACCCCTACAACTCCGCCTACGCCTGCACACACAAGGGTAAGCACAAGCTTTGCAGGCACGGAAAAGCTTTCGGCTGCCTTAGAAAACAGTGCACTGAGAATGACAATGATAAGAAAAATGAACACTCCGCACAGCACACCTGACAGCAGACCGTTTCTACGTTGCCTTTTTCCGCAGACATATCCCCCTGCATACGCTCCGATACCAAGTGCCGCTGTTGACATCACCGACAGCATAAGATCGGTGGCATCTATCTTAGTGATAACATACGCAAAAGCAAGCACAGCAACAAATATCGCACCGCACCCCACGCAGGCAGAAATTGCCGTAGATGACAGCACAGAAAGCTTTCTGCCCCCAAAAAGTCTGTTGTTTTTCATATCCGCACCCCCGTATACAAAATTCCCTAGGAAAATTATATTCAAAGCCACAGACAATAAGAACACAAAAAGGGACGGATAAAACTACCCGTCCCTTAAAAGCGATATTTACTTTGCGTCACCGTCATGAATTGTTTCGTTCTTAGCGATAGCCCACTTTTTAACACGTATCTTGCTTCTGTCGCCGCCTGTTTCGATAACAACAGTGTCGTCCTTGATAGAGAACACGATACCAACGATTCCGCCGTTTGTAACGACCTCGTCACCTATCTCAAGGTTATCTCTCATCTCAGCGTCTTTCTTATCCTGCTTTTTCTGCGGACGGATAATAAAGAAATAGAAGAACACGATTATGAGTACCAGTGGGATAAAAGTCATGGCAAGTGATGCAGGTGAACTCTGCTCAGCTGCCAAAACTGAAATAATTGCTGACAAATTCATCAAAAGACCTCCAAATCTAATAATACTATATTAGTATATCAGATATTTGCACAAACTTCAAGCCTTTTAACAAATAATTTTCATTTACAAGAAATTATTTCTTGTTCTTGATATACTCGTCGATAGCGGCAGCAGCCTTTTTGCCTGCGCCCATAGCGAGGATAACAGTAGCAGCGCCTGTAACAGCGTCACCGCCTGCGTAAACACCTTCCTTAGTTGTTGACTCGTTCTCGTCAACGATAAGGCAGCCGTGATCGTTTGTTTCAAGACCAGGAGTTGTACTTCTGATAAGTGGGTTAGGTGATGTACCGATAGACATGATAGCTGTATCAACGTCAAGAATGAAGTTTGAACCCTCGATAGGGATAGGACGTCTTCTGCCGCTTGCGTCAGGCTCGCCCAGCTCCATTTTGATGCACTCCATGCCGTTTACATGACCGTTCTCGTCGCCAACTATCTTAACAGGGTTGTTAAGAACGAGGAACTCGATGCCCTCTTCCTGAGCGTGATGAACTTCTTCCTTTCTTGCAGGAAGCTCGTCCATTGAACGTCTGTATACGATATAAACGTGCTCAGCGCCAAGTCTCATTGCAGAACGAGCAGCGTCCATAGCAACGTTACCACCACCTACTACAGCTACGTTCTTAGACTTCATGATAGGAGTCTCATAATCGTCCTTGTATGCCTTCATAAGGTTGATTCTTGTAAGGTACTCGTTAGCAGAGTAAACGCCTACAAGACCTTCGCCCTCGATACCCATGAATCTTGGAAGACCTGCGCCTGAGCCTACGAATACAGCCTCATAGCCCATGCCCATAAGCTCGTCGATAGAAAGAACTCTGCCGATAACCATGTTTGTCATGATATGTACGCCCATGTTTGTCAGATTGTCTATCTCGTGCTGAACGATAGCCTTTGGAAGTCTGAACTCAGGGATACCATACATAAGAACGCCGCCTGCTGTATGGAATGCCTCATAGATAGTTACGTCATAACCAAGCTTAGCAAGGTCGCCTGCAACTGTAAGGCTTGAAGGGCCGCCGCCTACAACAGCTACCTTGTGACCGTTTGGTTCAGCCTTTTCAACTGCAACTGCCTTGTCCATCATATAGTCTGCACAGAATCTCTCAAGTCTGCCTATACCAACAGGCTCACCCTTGATACCTCTTACACACTTGCCCTCGCACTGATGCTCCTGTGGACATACACGTCCGCAAACAGCCGGCAGAGCGTTTGTTGTTTTGATGATAGCATAAGCTTCTTCAAACTTGCCCTCTGCTACCTTTGCGATAAACTCAGGGATCCTAACGCTTACAGGACATCCTGTCATACAAGGCTTGTGCTTACAGTTAAGACATCTCTGAGCTTCTTCTATAGCCTGCTCAGGGGTGTAACCCAAAGTAACTTCCTTGAAGTTTCTAGCTCTTACCTTTGGCTCCTGCTCTGCGATAGGAGTCTTTGTCAAACTCATATTAGCCATTATCTTACACCTCCAGTAAGTCTGCACAAGTGAGCCTTTTCCTGCTCCTTATAAGTTGAGTTTCTTCTCATAAGCTCGTCGAAATCTACCTTCTGACCGTCAAAGTCAGGGCCGTCAACGCAAGCATACTTGATCTTGCCGTCAACAGTTACACGACATCCGCCGCACATTCCTGTGCCGTCGATCATGATAGGGTTGAGTGAAACGAGTGTCTTGATGTCATAAGGCTTTGTTACCTTGCAAACGAACTTCATCATTGGAACAGGTCCGATAGCGATGACCTCGTCAAACTTAGCACCACCGTCAATAAGCTCCTGAAGCTTGTTTGTAACAAATCCGTGATAGCCGTATGAACCGTCGTCTGTACAGATATGAAGATGTGAAGAAGCCTTGCCCATTTCGTCCTCGAGGATAACGATATCCTTGCTTCTGAAGCCTGCGATAAGATCAACTTCAACGCCCATGTTATGGAGCTTCTTAGCCTGTGGATAAGCGATAGCACAACCAACGCCTCCGCCTACTACTGCAACTCTCTTGATACCCTCGTCATACTCTGTAGCAACGCCGAGAGGACCAACAACGTCATGGATATAGTCGCCCTCATTAAGTCTTGCAAGCTCAGTTGTGGAAGCACCTACCACCTGGAAAATAATTGTGATCGTGCCCTTTTCTCTGTCATAGTCAGCGATAGTGAGCGGAACACGCTCGCCCTTCTCATCAACTCTGTAGATGATGAACTGACCAGCCTCAGCCTTAGCGGCAATGTAAGGTGCGTCGATCTCCATAAGAACAACAGCGTCGTTGAGCTGTCTTCTTGTTACGATTTTGTACACTAAAATCCCTCCCTGAATAATTAGCAAAATAATATTGTTTTAGGCAAATAATACAAAAACATTTTCTATTATTGCCTTACAGCATATAACATTATACTATATTTAAAAAGAAATTTCAATAGTTTTTTGTTTACTTCCATAAATTTTATAATAATATATCACAATTTGTTTACATTTAACATACCATAATTTATATATCGCATATCATTTTACAGATGTATCAAGTTTATCAAAAGCAATTTCGATACACTCCTGCTCCTGAACACCTCTATCACTGCCACCAAACAAGCTTGCATAGCCGTATACCGCCGCTCCTGCGTAGTTATAACTAACTACAGCGTCATTTATCTGCCTGCCGATAATGCCGATATTTTCAGAAAATTCACTCTCGCTGTCTATCTTATATACTCCCAGCCCTGCCACCAGCGTAACATCAGTTGTGCAGATATCAGCCCACTGCTGTAGGGTATCCTCATAAGGCTTGACAGAATTTTTATAACCAAAGTATATCTGCGGACAGATGTAGTCTATATACCCCTCCTCGCTGCACCACTTTTTCACGTCAGCGTACATATACTCATAGTTATTTTCCATATTTCCCTGAGGCGAAACTCCCACCAGAATATCCTTATCCACTGCTTTTACCGCACTGTATATCTCCTCCACCATAAGAGAGATATTGTTCAGCCGCCATTTTGCTAGATCGTCAAAATCCGTCTGAGCAGAAAAGCACTGAGCGTCAAAATCCTCAGCCGTTGTGGGATAAAAATAATCGTCAAAGTGCAAGCCGTCAATATCATAATTTTCTGCAAGCTCCGCCGCACCCTCTGCGATAAGCTGCCTTACCTCATCATAAGCAGGGTCGAGCCACAAATGGCTGTCGCCCTCAACCTGTTCTAGGTAGCCGCCGTCCTCGTCATACCACTTTTTCAGAAGAAAGCTATCGTCATAATTCTGAAAACATTCCTCATTCTCACACCTGAGAGGATTTATCCATGCGTGAAAAGACAGCCCCTTATCATGTGCAGTCTGTATCATTATATCAAGCGGGTCAAAGCCGCCCTGCTCCCCTGCCACGCCTGTTATATATTTTGATGCAGGATAAAGTTCCGAATCATATATAGCGTCCCCGAAAGGTCTGACGTGGACATACAGCGTATTACAACCTATGTTCAAAGCGTTGTCGCACGCCTGAGAAAAGTTCTCACGAAACTCCTCGGTACTTTTCCCGGTGAGCATATCAGCAAGGTCAATATAGGATATCCATATAGCTTTCTGCACAGTATAATTAAGCTTGTGTGACGTTTCCACATCAGTGTAGTTTTTCTCTCCGCACACAGGTATCACCGATGCTTTTTCCATAGTCACAAGCCTGTCCCTCTGAGAATCGGCATCTCCGCCACATGAACACAGCGTCACAAAGCACATAAGTAAAGCAAGAATTTTTTTCAAGAATATCAGTCCTCCGAATCAGTATCATTGAATTATACTATTCTTATTGGACAAATATTCTGATTTTATACAGCCCCGAAGTACCGCCTTTTTGCCTTATCGCAAAAGCAGTCGTACCCAACTTAGGAAACCGTTTTTCACATAAAATCGATGATGCCGACACCCCAAAAGAATACAGAAATCTGATTATCTCGTAGTTCAAACGAGATTTTTTTGTTTTCTGCACTGACCTGACCAACTTCAATCTTTTCAATAAAGTCTGTCAGAACTTCGGGAGTGAGTTCCCATACGGCATCATACTTTCTGATTGCTGCATAAAGAAGCTGAATTTTTTCATCTGCTTCATTTTCACGGCTCAGCTTTGTAATGAGGTCAATTATCAGCTTGTTGAGCTGTTCTTTTTCCTCATCATACGTTTTCTTCAGACTCGCAAATAACGAGACGTCAATTTCGCCTCTAACCTTTGCTTCAAATAAACCCTGAATATACTTGTCAATCTCCGCCGTGCAAGCCTGAGCCTTGTCCAGTTCTTCTTCTATTACTGCTTTGCTGCCGTCAGACTGTTCCTCTAACGCTTTGCTGATGTTCTGCCTGAACTCGGCAGAATTCTTTTGGCAAAGGCAAGAACATTCTGTATTTTCGCTAACACCTCAGCTTGCAAATACATTTCAGGTACTCCATGGAAGCAGCAACCTTTACTTTTGCGGTAAGTGGAACACTCATAAGCTGAGAGTGTTCTCCCGCCTTTCAAATAGCATTGCCTGCCGTGCATTCTGCTATGACAATCCATGCAATAAAGGTAATCTGCAAAAAGATAACTGTGTACTTTTTTTGTGTGTCTGATCTCCTTTGAGATCTTGTCCTGCACTTTCTGAAATGTTTCCTTGTCAATGATTGCAGGGTGCGTATTCGGGAATATTTTCAACTTGTCATCGCTGTTGTGAATGACTTTCTTATTCTTGTATGACGTGATCTCTGTGCGGAAATTAACCGTATCACCGATATAT
>ULVV01038779.1_pt1 | contig 47520 bp, 29 predicted proteins | sample 1959761 | NCBI WGS metagenome assembly ULVV01 (sample SAMEA4835795, study PRJEB28245) | human gut metagenome | biome: gut microbiome; material: fecal sample | place: Denmark | collected 2008
AATCGCTTGGTTTTAGGGGGCAGCTTACACTGGATTTTCCAATGACTTTCCTTATCCGTTATTATCCACCCTATCTGAAATATCCTTGGCCAAAAATCAGACATCTCAATAGGCATATCAAGAGTTTTAACTGAACCTACAACTTCTGTATCCAAAAATAAATATTTTTCATTTGTATTGTTTAGTAAAGAGAGTAATCCATCCTCAGCATCAAGCTTTTGAAGATTCATCTTTTTAGGTAAAAATTCCTCATATATAAAAGCCATCTTAGGATTTTTTATAATTTGGCATCTACAATACTCTAACCAATCTTTTTCAATATCTTCAATAGCAACATATTTAAAAGGAAGCAGAATATTATTAAGGCTATCTACAACCCCATATTTCCCATTTTGCAAACAAATGCATTTTTCTGTCTGATAACTTATAATATCATCATAGCATGGGGCGAAATATTGATGAAAGTCTTTACTAAATAAGCCATATTTTTTATTAGATTTTAGTTTGTATAAATCATGTCCACCAGGAATCTTTTCATAAGATTCAAAAATATTATCATGCAATTTATACCCTCCATATAAATTAAAAATCCTAAATGTAGCTCCATTATAAAGCAATAGAGACTTGTATTCATTTTCAATCTTATCAAATGGTCCTAATAACAGGTCATAATAATAAGTATAATATTTTACTCCTTTTTTTAAACTAACATAATTTCTATATATACTTATTTCGTCATACACAAAATGTATCAACAAATCCATATTGATATTTATTCCTCCCCACTTACCATTAGAATCTTCACAAACGAACATCTTGGAAGTAAACTTTGTTTTATATGAATGAGGAAAATCTACATATTTGATATTCCTTATGTTATAATCATTTGTATGTTTCCCCTGAATATCATATATAATTTTATTACCAATATCATTTACACAATAAAAATAATATTCCTTAGGGCGTGTAAGCCCCCCAGGATAATCCATTATAATTTTAATATCCTTAAATATATCTTGAAATAATAATTTCCCATTTAAATCATAAATACATTTCCCATTATATTTAGTACAAATAAGGAAGTCAGTATCCATAACAATGTCTGCATTATCTAACCTTAAAATGTTTCTTTGTTCTTTAATATTAACAACAAATACAGTATTACTTTTTTTTGCAATAATATAATCGCTATAGCCATTCGTTCTAATTGAATCATAGTCATCCAATTGACATTGAGAATTACAACAAGTTAAAGAACTATTATTTTTCCTCCACACATGAATAGAATCTTTATTTTCCTCTAAATTCTCATATACACACGAGGCAAGTTCTACTCCTTGCTCATTATAATAAAATAATCCAAATTTTCCGTCTATAACCGTAACAGCATAATGTCCCTTGAAGTTTCTAACAGCATCAAATTTTTGTGGCACAATAATTCTGCCTGTTTTATCAGAAAAGCCTGTTTTTCCACCCTCAACTATAAAATTAAAGTCAAAACGATTACAACAACAGCCGCCAGTGTTAATGATATATAAATTATGAAATATTTCTTTTTTACAATCAAACGCTCCCGTTTGAACATTCTTCCGGATTCTATTTTCTCTTTCTTCTTTCTCTTTTTTTTGACTATTATACTCTTGTACTTTAGCAATGATTGATAATAGCAAAAAGGCCAATATTACATATATAATCCACATATATTATTGCAAATGGTAGTTCTAAGATTCTAATAAATCTAAATAAAACAAATACACCCAACTTTACATTTTATAGGGTGTAAAATTGGGCGTATAACTCATAAAACATTGATTATTAATGTTTATTGCGGAGAGACAGGGATTCGAACCCCGGGTACCTCGCAGTACAACGGTTTTCAAGACCGCCGCAATCGACCACTCTGCCACCTCTCCAAAACTCCTCTTTTAAGAAGTGCTTTTCTCTTAAAGCGATGCAAAATTACTATTCTTTTTTGATATCACAAATATTTCGGCACAAAAATATTATTTCTACGATATTTTATAAACGTAATTCATTTTACGGAGAGTCTATACTTGAAATGCTCCATATATATATTGTAAAATAACAGAAAAGCATAAAACATGCTGTCAACAAGAAATCAACTTCCTGCTGACAAGAAGTTAATTTCCTGTCAACAAACTCTTAACTTCTTGTCTACAGAAAATCATCTTCTTATAAGTATATGATAATCAGTACAAAGTTTTGTAGCAACCCATTTATTTTTGTAAACATTTCCATTTTCAATCAGCAAATGATATTAGTTCCGCTATTAACCTGCCATTTACCAATAAATGAGTAAAAGAGTGCAGATAATAAGCACAAAAAAACAACCTTAACTGGTAACTCCCATACCTAACAATAGTTATTTTATGTCGTACAACATAAAAACTGACTATTCATGCAATGCTATGTGGAAAAAAGATAGTAATTTTGCAGTCCTTATTAGGATAACAACCATTACCCACTAACAAAATGAATATTATGGAATTGAACAAAACCTTTATCGACGGGCTTTGGAGCAAAGAAATCAATGTCAGTGATTTCGTGAGTAAAAACATCGCGCCTTATACTGGAGACGCTTCTTTCCTGCAAGGACCTACCGAACGTACCAAACATATTTGGGAGCTTTGCCTCAAAGCACTCGAAGAAGAAAGAGCTAACAACGGAGTACGTTCTCTCGACCCTCACACTGTATCAACTATTACTTCACATCAGGCCGGCTATATAGATAAGGAGAATGAACTTATCGTTGGTTTGCAGACAGATGAGCTATTGAAACGCGCTATCAAACCGTTTGGTGGCATCAATGTAGTAGCTAAAGCTTGCCGCGAAAACGGTGTAGAAATAGATGATAAAGTAAAGGATATCTTTACCCATTATCGCAAGACACACAATGACGGTGTATTCGACGTATATACTGAAGAGATCCGCTCATTCCGTTCATTGGGTTTCCTCACCGGACTTCCCGATAACTATGCCCGCGGACGTATCATCGGTGATTACCGTCGTCTGGCACTTTACGGCATCGACCGCCTCATCGAAGCCAAAATGGAAGATTTACACAATCTGACCGGTCCGATGACTGATGACCGCATTCGCCTGCGTGAAGAAGTGGCAGAGCAGATCAAGGCTTTGAAAGATATTAAGATAATGGGCGAATATTACGGACTCGATCTCAGTCGTCCGGCTACTTCCGCACAGGAAGCCGTACAATGGGTGTACATGGCTTATCTGGCCGCTGTAAAAGAACAAGACGGTGCAGCCATGTCTCTGGGTAACGTTTCTTCGTTCCTCGACATCTTTATTGAATATGATCTGGCACACGGTAAAATCAATGAAACATTTGCCCAGGAGCTGATCGACCAGTTCGTTATCAAACTCCGCATGGTGCGCCATCTGCGTATGCAGTCATATAACGATATCTTTGCTGGAGACCCGACTTGGGTAACAGAAGCCATTGGCGGACGTTTCAACGACGGGCGTGTGAAGGTAACGAAGACTTCCTTCCGCTTCCTGCAAACACTGTATAACCTCGGTCCTTCTCCCGAACCGAACCTGACCATACTTTGGGGACCAGAACTCCCTGAAGGCTTCAAGGAATTCTGTGCACAAGTATCCGTAGATACCAGCTCCATCCAATACGAAAACGATAATCTGATGCGCGAAGTACGTAACTGCGATGATTACGGTATCGCCTGCTGCGTATCCTATCAGGCTATCGGTAAGCAAATTCAGTTCTTCGGTGCACGTGCCAACCTGGCAAAGGCCCTGCTGCTTGCCATCAACGGTGGACGTTGCGAAAACACCGGTACCGTCATGGTAAAAGGTATTCCTGTATTGACCGGTGAAACATTGAAGTTTGAGGAAGTTATGTCGAACTATAAGAAAGTGCTGACCGAAATTGCCCGTGTCTACAATGAGGCAATGAACATCATCCACTTCATGCATGATAAATATTATTACGAAAAGGCTCAGATGGCATTTATCGATACGAATCCACGCATTAATCTGGCTTATGGTGTAGCAGGTCTTTCCATTGCCATCGACTCACTGTCGGCCATCAAGAATGCAAAGGTTACAGCCCGTCGTAACGACATCGGCTTGACGGAAGGTTTTGATATCGACGGTACATTCCCATGTTTCGGTAACAATGACGACCGTGTAGACCACCTCGGTGTAGACTTGGTATATTATTTCAGCGAAGAACTGAAAAAATTGCCCGTTTACAAGAATGCTCGTCCTACCCTTTCATTGCTGACGATTACTTCTAATGTAATGTACGGTAAGAAAACAGGTGCTACTCCTGACGGACGTGCCAAGGGTGTAGCTTTCGCCCCGGGTGCTAACCCGATGCACGGACGCGATAAGAACGGTGCCATCGCCTCGTTGAGTTCCGTAGCCAAGTTGCGTTATCGTGACTCACAGGACGGTATCAGCAATACGTTCTCTATCGTTCCGAAATCTCTCGGCCCAACACCGGAAGACCGTGTTGAAAACCTAGTAACAATGATGGACGGTTACTTTACTAAAGGTGCACACCACCTGAACGTAAATGTGCTGAATCGTGAAATGCTGGAAGATGCCATGGAGCATCCGGAGAAGTATCCGCAACTCACAATTCGTGTTTCCGGCTATGCTGTGAACTTTGTGAAGCTGAGCCGCGAGCATCAGTTAGAGGTTATCAGCCGTAGTTTCCACGAAAGTATGTAATATGATAAACGTACACTCCTACGAAAGTATGGGAACATTCGACGGGCCGGGTCTCCGGCTCGTCGTTTTCCTGCAAGGCTGTCCGTTCCGCTGTTTGTATTGTGCCAACCCGGATACGATGGAGGCAAAAGGGGGTACACCTACCCCACCGAAAGAAATTCTGCAAATGGCTATCAGCCAGAAAGCCTTTTTCGGGAAAAAGGGTGGCATCACATTCTCGGGCGGTGAACCCACATTGCAGGCCGAAGTGCTTATACCCCTGTTCAAAGATTTGAAAGCAAACGGCATTCACATCTGCCTGGATACCAATGGCGGCATCCGGAATGAAAAAGTAGAAGAACTATTGAGCCTGACGGATTTAGTGCTGCTGGACCTCAAAGAATTCAATCCCGAACGCCATAAGAAGCTGACCGGATGCAGCAATACAAAAACTTTGCATACGGCTGCTTGGCTGGAGGAACAGAACCGGCCTTTCTGGCTACGCTATGTATTAGTACCGGGATATAGTGATTTTGAGGAAGACATTCGCAGTTTAGGCGAACATCTCGGCCCATATAAAAGTATACAGCGAGTAGAAATTCTTCCTTATCATCGTCTGGGCGTGCACAAGTACGAAGCTATGGGATGGGATTACCAATTGAAAGAGGTAAAAGAAAACACTCCCGAACAACTGGAACGTGCAGAAAAGCTATTCAAGGAATACTTTGAAACGGTTATAGTAAACTAAAATAAAGGAGCGATAGGGCGATAAAGTGACAGAGTGGTAAGGTGATAGAGTGGTAGGATGATAGAGTGGTAAGGTGATAAAGTAGCTGCGCTGTATATCACAGAGCGTTATCTCACTATCACTTTATCACTCTATCACTTTATCACCCTATCACTCTTTATTCACACTGATTAGTAAGTCAGACGGATACCTGCCTGCAACGTAAAGTTCGTCGGATTTTCCTTTCGTATAGTCTCTATCGGAGAACCATCGTCAAAGAAATAGGAAACACCTGGCTCTACATATATTCCCACTCTATTACTAATATTATATTGAGCGCCTACCGCACCCATTACCGAAAGTTGCACAGGCTTCACTGTCTCCTTTTCACTTCCTACCTTACCATAAACGCACTTCTCTATTGCACCACCGGCAGATACATACACCGTGAAACGTTTATCATTAACGAAACTCCAGTTCGCACGCACCGGAATACCGATATAGTGCAGTTTCTGATCTGTCTTTTCCGAACTGTTTTCATAAGTTATCTCAGATGACAGCATCGTATAAGTCACACCGGTTTCCACCGAGAAGTTTTTCGGCAATGCTTTCCGCACCGATACACCGAAACTGAGCGGTTGCTTATGCTTGATATCCTTAACCTGACGCAAATTTTTCCGCAAATAAGGCACACCACCTTCAAAAACAAGTTCCTGGCCATCAGGAATATTCAGAATACCGTTAGATACATCCGGCAAGTCTAACTTATCACTAAACATCGGACCGGAGCTAGGATCGGCCTGCATATCATTTCCCATTGTATTCATGGCAAGTGCTCCTGTATTTCCAACAGACATACCAATCGCCCAACCTTTATTTTTCGTAGAAGATTTCTTTTCGGTCGGCAAATGCAGTTTGTCTCTGCTGGAAGGACGGTATACCTCGCGCTCCTTTCCTTTAGAAGTTGAAGAAGAGTTTGATGGAACGACATCGTCTCCATCCGCCTTTTCTGTGAGCACTTCAATGTCCTTTTCCTGTATCTGTGCACCCATTTCCGATATATTCTTTTCTGTTTCCAAATGTTGTGCCACAAGAGCTTGACGAGAGCTTTCCTGCTCAATCACCCTTCTGATAACAAACTCCGGTTCTTCTCCCTGCACATCCGGCTCTGCAGGTGCAGGCAGCGCATCAGGTATAGCTGCTAAAGCCGGTTCGGCCGCACGACGCACATCGTCCACTACCGGACTTTGCAGCAACCAAAGACTGACGGACGACACAGCCACCAGCGCAACCGCCGCAGCCGTCATCGCCCAACGGCGGAACAGAATCTTTTTCTTTGTCCCGACAACAGACATGGGTGCAGAAGTCGGCAACGCATTCTCCAATCGCTCCCAGCCGGCATCAGGTAGCGGCTCGGAGTAATCATCCAACCGTTCCTTTATCTTTTTCAACCACAATTCATCATCTTTCATCATACGTCCTTTCCTTTAAGCATTGTTTTTCATCCACTCCCGCACTTTAGTAGCCAAAGTAGCTTTGGCACGCGTCAGCTGCGAAGCTGATGATTTCTCATTAATTCCCAGCATCTGGGCAATTTCCCTATGAGATTTATCTTCAAATATATACAAGTTGAATACGGTGCGATAACCAACAGGCAATTCACTGATAAACTGCATCAGCACCTTCTGAGGAATAGTATCCACTGTCGAAGCATCAGGTTCTTCGTACGTTTCGGGTACGTTATCCAATCCTTCCGACTGATTTATTACATCATTCTTGCGCAAGTATTGCAGCGCCGTATTCACCATAACACGCTCCATCCACGCCCGCAAGGAACCATCACCCCGCCAAGTGAATTTATCAAAAGAATCGAAAAGTTTCAGGAAACCGTCGTGCATCAGGTCTTCTGCCGTTTCACGGTCGCCCGCATAACGGAGGCACACGCTGAGCATTCGCCCAGCATAGCGCTCGTACAGTTCTTTCCTGGCAAGGTTATCCCCTTGCCTGCATCGTCCTGCCAGTTCCTGTTCTTCCATTCTTTCCTTTGACACGCGTTTACCTTATAAATGCAGCAAAGATAGAAATACTGCACGTAGCGAACAAGAAATTAATTCTTTTGTTTCTTTAACAGTCAGACGTGCAGTATTTCCCCTCATCACGCATTTCTAAAATACATGGGAAAAATAAGATTAACTCCAAAAACATGCAATTGATGAAAAAGCTGAGATTTTATTCGGTAATACTTCTGCTTACGTTTTTAGCAGTATCGATGTTACAGTCTTGTCTGAGTGATGCTGATGACACTTCTAATGGTACCCTTTTTACAATTGGTACCATAAAGGTTATTGAAGATAAGGAATACTATTTTAATCTGGATGACGGTGAAAAGATGTATCCCAGCGATACAACATATATACATAACTATACTGTGAATGACGACCAACGCGTCTTCATTCATTTTCTTCCATTGGAAGAAAGTATTCCGGGATATAAGTATAACGTAAAACTGATCCAAATAGAAGACATTCTGACAAAGGATATCATTCCGCTGACTGAGGAGACTGCCGACAGTATTGGTAATGACCGTATTAATGTCGTCGAGTTGTGGATTACAGGAAATTATCTAAACATAGAACATCAATTCTTCCACAACAATAATAGCAGTAAAAAACACATGTTGAATCTGGTCATCAATCAAACAAAGCAAGCATCTGCCTCGGAAGATGATTATCTCACATTGGAGTTCCGCCACAATGCTTATGATGATGAGCCACGCACACTGGGTTGGGGAGTTGTATCATTCAGATTGAAAGAGATAGCCAATCAACTGGTGGGAAAGAAAGGATTAAAAATTATCGTGAATACGATTTACGATGGAAAACAAACTTATACGGTGGACTTGAAAAAATAACAGATCAAGTTAAACGAAAAGATATCAACCTAAACTATGACCTATTGAAGACGAAGAGGGTACATTCCTAAAGTGGATGTACCCTCTTTTACATTTATAGCTGTACCAAGATACGGAATACCTTTCCCGGATTAGCTACCCACTCCGTCATTGCTTCCAATGCATTTTCGGGTACTGCAACTTTCGTTATTAATTCTTCTACCGGACAAGTACCTGCCTTCATATAGTTAATTACCGCGCGGAAATCGGCCGGCAACGCATTTCTGGAGCCTCGTATATCCAATTCTTTCTGAACAAAATACTTGGTCTGAAAAGCGACTTCACTTTTTGCATAGCCAATGCAGACTACACGGCCTGAGAAAGCTACTTCATCGACAGCCATTACATAAGTCACAGGACTACCGACTGCTTCAATCACAACATCAGCCCCAAAGCCTTCCGTAATTTCTTGTATCCGGCTATGTATATTTTCTGTCTTAGAATTTACTGTATAAGAGGCTCCCATTCTCCGAGCCAACTCCAACTTCTCATCATCCAGATCCACAGCAATAACAACGGCACCTCTAAGCGCAGCACGTACAATAGCACCTATACCAATCATACCACACCCGATGACCATCACATATTCATTATCAATCACCTGACCGCGTGAGACAGCATGAAATCCCACACTCATCGGCTCAATCAGAGCACAATCACGAGGAGAGATGTCACCTGCCGGAATTATTTTAGTCCAAGGCAATACAGCATACTCACACATCACACCATTTCGCTGCACTCCCAATGTTTCATTATGTTCGCAGGCATTGACACGACCATTACGGCACGAAGCACACTTACCACAATTAGTATATGGATTCAGAGTCACATTCATTCCTTTCTCGAAACCAGCCGGAACATCCGGACCTATTTCTTCAATTATCGCGCCCACTTCATGTCCCGGCACTACAGGTAATTTCACCATCGGATTACGTCCCAGGAAGGTGTTCAAATCAGAACCACAAAAACCTACATATTTAATTCTCACCAACACCTCACCGGCACCAACCACCGGTTTTTCAAGTTCAACCACCTTCATTTCAGAGGGATTGACTATTTGAACTGCTTTCATTTTATATATTTGAAATTAATTGTTTAATCAATAACTTTATAACCTTTCCAGCCATAGTAGGCACAGAAAATAAAGCAAATCATCGGCACACAGTAAGCTGCATAATAGATATGCTCATTGGCATGCATGAAATAAGCCGTCAGTTGAGGGAGACATGCATTGCCGACAATAGCCATCACGAGAAAAGCCGAACCACTTTTTGTCTGGTCGCCCAATCCCTTCAAAGCCAGAGAGAACTGTGTGGGATACATAATAGACATGAAGAAAGAGATAGCCAGCATAGCATATAATCCTACCATACCTCCCCAAACCATTACCACTCCGCACAAAAGAATATTCATTAAGGAATAAACCAATAACATATCCTGTGGACGGAACTTCACCATCAATCCTGTACCAATCCAGCGTCCTACAAGGAAAGCAAGCATATAAAGTCCGAAGAAAGTTGTTGCGGTTTCTTCCAGAAGTCCTGCATAAGAACAGCAATAGACAAGAAACAAACTATTAATCGCCGTCTGTCCGCCATTATAAAAGAACTGCGCAATTACCCCCCAACGCAAGTGTGAATGTTTCAGCACACCAAAATCAATCAGCTTTTCTTTCTTTGAACCTGAAGAAGGAGTTTTACTTTCATCTCCTATCTGTGGCAATTTAGAAAATACGAATACCACAGCTATGATAATCAGCAATAAAGCCAGCATCAGATAAGGAAACTTCATGGCATCCGTCTCTACCTGTATATAAGCCTGCCAGCCACCCGGATAATCTACAGGCAATGTATCACGTGTATAATGCGTGCCGCTCAGAATCAGTTTACTCAGAAACATAGCAGAAATAAAGGCTCCGAGTCCGTTGAAAGATTGCGCCAGGTTTAGCCGTCGCGGTGCTGTTTCGGGCGCACCCAAAACGGTAACATACGGATTGGCAGCAGTCTCCAGAAAACACATACCGGTAGCAATGATAAAGAATATGCAGAGGTAGGCCCAATAGGCTTTCAGCATGGCAGCCGGAAAAAAGAGCAAACCTCCCAATGCCGCCAACAATAAACCGAAAATAATGCCCGCTTTGTAGCTATAACGCTTCATGAACATAGCTATCGGGATCGGAAAAATGAAATAAGCAAGCCAATAGGCAGTTTCTGTAAATGACGCCTCAAAGGTGTTTAGTTCACAAGTTTTCATCAACTGCCGTATCATTGTAGGGAGCAGATTACTGCTAATTGCCCAAAGGAAAAAAAGGCAGAAGACCAGGGTCAAAGGTATCGTATAAGTATTTTTTTTCATGGTATTATTATCTTCTTATTCAGACATGTTTTTGATATATGGCAATATGGGAAGATCAGTAAATCCATAGAATTTCCGGGCATTCTCTCCGAGGAATAGCCTTTTCTCATCTTCCTGCAAATCGGGTGATTTCACTATAAAATCATATGACATCTTGTAAGTGATTGCGGTAATGGTACGCGGGTAATCCGATCCCCACATCAGTTTCTCCATCCCGACCAGTCCGGCAGCTTCCCGTATAGCTTTTACTGCTCCCCTAAAGGGATAGAATTCATCATTGAAAAGCCAGGTGATTCCTCCGGATTCAATCATCACATTGGGATGAAGGGCTAACCGTATCTGTTCTTTCCAATCCGGACGCGTCACCATTCCGAAATGCCCGATAGCAATTCTCAGCCGGGGACATTCCTGAATGACCTCCTGCATCTCGGGAATTTGCGTTGCTCCGTCCGCCAAGTCAATAGAAAGCATCACATCCCGTTCTTCCATATAATGGAACATCTGCATCATTTCTTCACTATTCAGCATCACCCGCCCTTCTCTAAGCAACAGACGTTGAGCCGGGATCTTAATAGCTTTAAAACCTGTTGCTATCAGTTCTTTGGCCTGTGCCAGAAACCCGGGCTTACGGAACTCACACATTCCGCAAACAAAGAAACGACCGGGATAACGGGAAACAACCTCTGCCAGATATTCATTCTGAATACCGTCTATAAATTCTTGCGTAATGACGGCAGCAGATACTTGCGCATAGTCCATGTTCGACAGGAAAACTTCTGCACTGTTCACCCCGTCCACCATAAAGGGAGGAACCATCTGACGGATTTCTCCCATAAACAACGAACGTCCGTTATCCAGCGTACAAATGGGTAGGTCATCTACCACTGTATCTTGCCGTAACCATAAATGAGCATGCGCATCAATTATTGTATAGTCCATATAGACAGCTATTTTTTTTAAGAGTTAGCCCAACTTACACGTTGCTGTTCTCCAATAATCTCCCGTACTTCACGTACCAATTCCCAGTCAATCGGTTCTTCTATAAAGGATACGTTCTTCTTTACATTCAGCGGATTAGCCGTACTGAACAAAGTGGTCGCAATTCGTGGATTACTTACAGAAAATTGCATAGCCAGTTTTTCTATAGGATAGTTCTTTGCCTTACAGTGTTCCATTGCTTTACGACAAGCCTCCACCAGTGATTCAGGAGCCGGATGCCATTCAGGAACGCCACGCTCGCTCAATAATCCCATTGAAAGCGGAGAAGCGTTGATCACTCCTATTCCTTTCGACTCAAAATAATCGAGAAAATCAATCAGTTTATCATCGCACAAACAATAATGGCAGAAATTAAGGATCGATTCTACCGTACCACTCGGCGAATGATCAATCACCCATTTCAGATTTTCGAGTTGTAAGTCGGTGATCCCCACATGCCCAACAATACCTTTCTCGCGCAAGCCGACTAAGGCCGGTAATGTTTCATTTACAATCTGATTCAGATCGGCAAACTCAATATCATGTACATTTATCAAATCGATAAAGTCAATATTCAGACGCTCTATACTCTCATACACACTCTCTACTGCGCGTTTTGCAGAATAATCCCAGGTATTGACCCCATCTTTTCCATAACGTCCCACTTTAGTAGAGAGATAGTATCGGTCACGCGGAACATCTTTCAAAGCTTTCCCTAAAACAGTTTCAGCTTTATAGTGCCCATAATAGGGAGAAACATCTATAAAATTCATGCCTGCTTCGATGGCAGTAAATACAGACTCAATTCCTTCTTTCTCTTTAATATCATGGAAAACTCCTCCCAAAGAAGAAGCTCCAAAACTGAGAGATGACACTTTCATCCCTGTCTTTCCGATTTCATGGTATTGCATATCAATTAAATTTAAAAGTTTTTAGATAGGGCAAAAATAGGGCAAGAATAACTTCAGGACAGCATGCAAGGTACAAAAACAACACGTAATGGTTTACGTAAAAAAAATATCCTTTCATACCATCTTTTATCAGGGAATATGCTTTCTTTGTAAGTGAATCTAATAGCAGACTTTAAAATGGAATACCAGAAACATACTTCACTCAAAGATCTCGCCAAAGCATTGGGCGTATCCATTCCCACTGTATCCAGGGCACTAAAAGACAGTCCGGAAATCAGCAGTGAACTTCGTACTAAAGTCAAAAAACTGGCAAAAGAGATGAATTACCGTCCCAATCCTTTTGCCATGAGTCTGCGAAAAAACACTCCGCGTATCATCGGAGTCGTTGTGCCGGATATCGTTACCCATTTCTTCGCATCCATCCTGAACGGAATAGAAAACATGGCAGTAGCTAACGGATATTTCGTTATTATTACCACTTCACATGAAGCATACGAATACGAGAAAAGGAATATCGAAAATCTGGTAAATATGCGAGTAGAAGGCATTATCGCCTGCCTATCTCAGGAAACAAGAGACTATTCACATCTTGCCGCCTTAAAGGACATTAATATGCCACTTATCTTGTTCGACCGTGTTTGCCTGACCGACCAGTTTTCGTCGGTAGTAGCAGATGGTGTACAATCCGCACAAATGGCTACCCAACATTTATTGGATACCGGCAGCAAGCGGGTAGCTTTTATCGGAGGAGCCAATCATTTGGATATCGTAACCAAACGAAAGCATGGCTATCTGGAAGCTCTGCGCGACAATCACATTCCTATCGAAAAAGAACTGGTAATCTGCCGGAAGATAGATTATGAGGAAGGCAAAATAGCTACGGAAACTTTATTATCTCTCCCGCAACCACCTGATGCCATCCTTGCCATGAATGATACATTAGCTTTTGCCGCCATAGAGGTTATTAAAGAACATAGACTTCGTATCCCCGAAGATATAGCCATCATCGGATATACAGATGAACAACATGCCAATTATGTAGAACCGAAATTATCAGCTGTATCACATCAGACTTATAAAATGGGAGAAACGGCTTGTCAATTACTTATAGATCAAATCAAAGGGGATAAAACAGTCAGACAAGTGATTATTCCGACAAATTTGCAAATCAGGGAAAGTAGTAGAAAGAAATGAGAAAATGGCTTCTCAACCTGCGGAGAGACGGGGATTCGAACCCCGGATACCCTTTAGGGGTATACACGCTTTCCAGGCGTGCCTCTTCAACCACTCGAGCACCTCTCCTTATTCGGAGCGCGAAGATAGAGGAAGTTTTCGGAATAACAAAATTCCAAACCAACTTTATTTCAAGATTACAGTTGTGTTACCTGATCATTTTAGTCGCACATCCCACGAGTTTTTCGCAATATCTATTTCAAAACTTTACATATCAGCCTTCCATTAAATACCGTTTCTTATAGTTATTTGTATAGACGGCTTACCATTAACAAAAATCTTCTCCTCCAAATAATTCTTTTTGTGAAAAATGAGTATATCATTACTTTGAACTTTTATTTCATATTTTCCATCTTTATCCGTAACAACAAGTATTTTCTTTTGTAGTGTTGAGAAAATATTTACTCCTTGTATCGGAGTTGCTTGTGTATCGCGAACAATGCCTTTAACAGTAATAACTGCTTCTCCGCAACTGTTCATTGTATCCAAAACCGTTTCTTTGACCTGGTAAGTTGTATCCTGAAATCCAATCTGAACTGTATCTCTCAAGAATATTTTATCCGAAGAATCTCCCACTTGTAATTCAAAATCTCCAGACTCTAGAACCATTTTTCCTTGATTATTAGTAAAAGCCAAATCTTGAATCGCAACATTCAAAGAAACCTCTATTGTTTCCTTAGGTTTTAGAAAAACCTTGGCAAAAGCTTTCAACTGTTTTACAGGAGTTACTACAGAACTATAAAGATCGCGTACATAAAGTTGCGGAACCACCTGTCCCGCTCTCTCGCCGATATTTCTTATACATACAGACAACATTATCGAATCTTCGCGTTGCTCAATCTTCATATCCTCATAATCAAAAACCGTATAGCTCAATCCATGTCCAAAAGCCCATAATGGTTCTGGAGAAGAAAAAACGTAATCTCTTCCCGGCACTTCATAACTTCCCGGTTGACGGTAGTAACCATGATCAGTAGGAAGATAATTGTAATGAGCTGGAAGATGACCCGCACTTTGAGGAAAAGAAACGGGAAGACGACCTGATGGGACTGTTTTTCCAAAAAGAATATCTGCCACAGCATTCCCTCCTTGTTCTCCGGCATACCACTGGACAAGAATAGTTGGTACATGTTTCTTTTCCCAAGGAATGGAAAAAGGCTTACCGGTAACCATTACCAAGATCAAAGGCTTACCAGTAGCATGAACATCCCGAATCAATTTCTCCTGAGCTCCTGAAAGAGATAAATCGGTCAAGTCAAAACCTTCACCACAATTCACTTCCCTGTAGTTCCTAGCCAACGAGGCACTAGCACTGCCACAAAACAACACTGCCACATCGCTAGCTCGTGCAGCAGCTACTGCAGCAGCAATATTAGTGGTATCTAATGACATAATGCTACACCCTTTGGCATAACGAACTTGTACACCAGTACCTGCAAGCAATGAACGTATCCCTGCAAGAGGGGTAACCCCGTCTTTATTGTCACGGCTCCATGTATAATCTCCAAACTGTACCTGGTCCGCATTAGGCCCTATAACTGCTATCGACTTCAACTTAGAAGGAACAAGTGGCAGTAAATCCCCGTCATTTTTCAACAGCACAACCGATTCATCTGCAATACGACGTGCCAATTGCCTGTTTTCAGAAACATGTAACTGGTCCGCCTGTACCACTTTTCCATAAGGATTCTCAAAAAGGCCAATCCGAAATTTTGCAAGTAATACTCTATATACAGCCGTATCGACTAATGCCTCATCTACTTTTCCTTGTTCTATCAAAGGAACCAGATAAGGATAGCATTCACTGGATGCCTCCACATCTAGTCCTGCAGTAAGTGCTTGCACGGCAGCTTCTGATAAAGTTGATGCAGTATGATGAAAAGTATGTAACATATCAATAGCTCCCCAATCGGAATATACATACCCCCCAAATCCCCAACGGCGACGCAAAACTTCCGTCAGCAAATAATAAGAAGCTGAATTAGGAATTCTATTCCAAGAATTATAAGTAGACATAACAGCTTGTATCGGTAAAGTCGTTATAACTCGCTTGAACGGATACAAATAAACATCATGTAACTCGCCTATACCACAATGAACAGAAGCCAAATTCAAACCTCCCGTCGGATTGCCATGCGGACCATAATGTTTCAACATGGGCGAAATTCCATTATCCAAATATCCCCTTACCTCTTCACAAGCTAAAATTGCATTCAAAAACGGGTCTTCTCCGTAACTCTCTTCCACTCTGCCCCAACGCATATCCCGAACCACATCAATGCAAGGCCCCAGTACTTGCCGTATGCCTTGATAATGTAACTCAGCAGATATTCCAGCTGACTTCTGATAAGCTAATGAAGGATTAAAGGTGGCTGCCAGAGCTATATTCTGAGGATAAATCACAGAACCCTCATGGACAGAGCCATGTAAAGACTCTCCTATCGTGAAAATCGGTATACCGAGCCGAGTATGCTTCAACATATATTCCTGAATCCGGTGTAAATGCTGATGGCAGCTTTCACCCGTAAGAGGAAAACCTTCAACAAATCCCCAACACTTGTCCTGAACAAAATCTTTCAACTTTTCCTCATTCAGCATTTGTCCGTCAAATATATGTCCAGAATGAATATGACGTATCTGAGCTACCTTTTCTTCCAAATTCATTCTTTGCAGTAAATCGACTGCCCTAAGTTCAGGAGAAAGTTTCGCATTTTTATAAGGTTGCGCCTGCAGAGGTACCAAACTTACTCTGCCAAGTAGGAAAACCATAACAATGATATTAAAAATCAATTGTTTTCTTTGCATATAAATATTCTTATTAAAGATAGATGTTTATTGTTTTTTTAACCATTTCTCCACTTTAGCCACCATCGGGATCTCATAATAATACATCCAGTCGCTATTGTTTGTTTTGGCTGCTAAATGATTATGTCCGTTCATATCTAAAACATATCCATCAGGATTCTGCATAAAACGTGTTTTGGAATACACTTCCTCCAAGCATTTGCGCATCACTCTAAAGTAAGTACACTCATCACAAACTCTTTGTAAGGCAGCTTTTCTGTCTGTTTCACTATCGGCGGTATCATATCTATGCAATGCTAGCAACAGACGTGTAGAATAATTCTGCAGATAATTGATTTGTTCATAGACATCCAGTGTATAACGACCACGCAAAGCATATATTTTTGCAGACTTCACCCCTCTATCTATCCTTATAAACCTTTTAGCCTCCTGAAATGCTTTATCAATCTTTTCCTTATACATACGACTCCACTCCCCAGGTTTACCACTGTCAGGAAGTTCAATTAGACTAATCAGTGTATGAGGAACACCCGATGCAGGGTTACGACATCCAGCCACGGCTAGTGCCCCATCATAAAAATAAAGAGCTTCTTCCAGTTCATCTAGAAACTGCATACGCCGATCGGTAGAGCGAAAACCAAATTCACGTTGTGCATGTGCCTTTTTAAACTCTTCTACTGTACGTCCTTCTGGATTCCAGCCAAACTCTCCTTGTGCAATATAACCACGCCATACAGTTTCCAAATGTGGAGAGCCATCATCCCAACTTGTAGCCAAAATTCCTTCTAATTGATTCTGTGCTACCAAACGACTAAATCCCTTAATATAGCCAGCTTTGGTATCTTCACGAGGCAATACAGGTGAGTTACCCGAAGAAGCAGCCGTTGCAGCCATCACACGAAGCCCCTTATCATGATACCACTTTAATATACGTTGATGTCCTGGCCTGGTAGCATCACGATAATTCCAACGCATATAAACGCAATCTTTAGGAAACAGGTCTATCACACTATCCAATTTCTGAGTATCCCAGTGGAGATCATCCGTATCATTATCCCCATGAGCCATATCCCACAGACCACCATATTTCAAAGGCATATCATCCCAAAAGATAGGAATACGCCCATTACTCTTAGCAAAATCACAGACCTTACGCAACCATCCCATTTGAAGTTCAAAAGCACTTTTATCAGTTGCTTTACAACGCTCATCAATTCCGATAGCCATTGTTTCGTCACCACCGACATGTAGAAAACGTCCATAAGGCATAGCCTCTAGCGCATCACGATAAAGATCAAATTGGAATTCATAAGTTTTGGGATTAGTAGGACAAAACTCCCAATCACTGGACGGATTCTCACGTAATTCCCAATGATGTTTCAAGATGAAGCCTGCATGTCCTAATCCTTGTACCAAAGGGGATATTTCTACATTCCTTTCTTGAGCATAACGGCAGATAGCCTGCATTTCTTGTTTACTGATAGCATTCCCAGCAGCCACCTCAGGTCGACGAGTATACCTCAGTTTATCCTCAAGTTCCCAAATAACAGCATTTATTTTATATCGTGCCAAGCGATCAATGGCACGATAATAATATTCCGTTCGGTCTAAATGATGTTTGACATCAAAATGAACAGCACGATAGGATATAGCCGGATAATCCGTTATCGTCATCTCTGGAATAGGTATACGAAAATCCCTACTATCTTCCATTAGTTGTTCAAGTGTCTGGCAACCATAAAAAAGCCCCTTCATTGTTTTAGCAGATATAACAACCTTATTTGCAAAGACTTCCAACAAATATCCTTCCTCAGAATCTGGGACATTTTCCAGCGAAATCCTTAGGATAAGAGGAGTCCCCTCTTTAGCTGCATATGGCAAACCATTCAATAAAGTCCCCACAACCGGAACAGATGCTCCATTTTCAGTCTTTATATAAGTTAGTTCTCTATAATCCAACCCTTTCCCACCTTTCAATTTTACGTCTTGGGGTTTGGGAATAATCTGAAATGCTTCTTTCTGCTCTTTCTGAAATATCTCTATAGTATTCTTCGAAAACAAATGTTCAGCAAACAACAAAGTAAAAATAAAGAGGAATATTCTCATAAAATAACTATTTATTTGTCAATACAATACTAACTGGATAATGGTCGGAAATTCCTTCCAAACGTTCGACTACCCCCAATATACACCGATGCATCAATGAGGGAGAAACCAAAATATAGTCCAAACGCGAACGCAAATCTGGTAGTCGCTCATCTTCCACTTTCCAACGATAACGGAAAGCAGAAGGATGTGTCATCCGTTTTTCAGCCGGACGTACCAAACGTCCAATCGGATCATCCATTCCAGCAGCCAAAAATGATGAAATAACAGACAAGTCGAATTTTCCATCATTCAAATTATTATAAGCTGGTCGAGAAGCATCCCCCCGTTTAATATTTCTAATCCATGTTTTATGAGTTATTATCTCGTCAGCATCCAATGGAGATATTGCATTGAAATCTCCTGCCACAAAATAATCTTCCAGTTTCAAGCTATCCACATAGCTAATAATCATTTTAGCCTCCTTTTGACGAAATTTCCAGTCGAAAGGACTCAGATGAGTGGCTATCACATCAATCCCTGCTGTACGTACATGCAACATTCCATGCCAGAATCCTTCCATACGCCTGCATACTACTTCAATAGGTGTTTTAGACATAACCCCCAACGGATACCCATCCTCTTTCTGTAAAGCTGTATGCATATAACCACATAGATTTCCTAAAATCTCCAAATCATGAGCTTTAAATCCCACTAATTCTGTAAGCACCAAGATATCAGCCTCATTTTCCTTAGCCCACTCCACAAATCTTTCATATCGTAAGGAGTCTTTATCAAAACCGTCCCAAACATTATAAGACGTAATTTTGGTCTCTTGCCCACTTACCGAAAGGGAAATACCCCAAAATAAAAATAATAATAAAAACTTCGGTAATCTTATTTGTTTCATAATATATATTCTATTTTAAGTGTCCTTTTTTCACATCCAAAGTTCGAGGAATCCACACACGATACCTCACTTGCTTATCCCAAGTGTTGCCTGCTGATGCAAAATCGCAAAAAGAAATGTTGCGGTACATGCCAACTCCTTCCAAATCTGTACCGACGGTTACCGGCACCTTCAAACGCATCCATGCAAAGCCAGGAACCGAATCCACCTCCGCCTTCACAATGCCGTCTTCACTGTCAACAACTAAAGTCTCATCCACAAAACCGTCATTGAATCGACTGTCACGTGCCAACACAATCGGCCCCCTGACTATAGCTTGCATCTGATTTTGTTCCAATAACCTGGCAGGCATATCCAGAATAATTTGAATATGATCTCCTTTCTTCCATTTGCGAGTAATAGCATGATAAGTTCCGGGACAAATATCTTTCAATTCTTCTCCGTTCAAAGTAATTACGGTCTGTGCACTCCAAACCGGTACACGCAAGTGTAAACCAAAAACATTCTCCTTTGTAACATCTATCGTAATATCTATCACATTTGACACAGGATATGTAGTATGTTGTTTGACAAGAACCTTATTATGTCCATTTTCCAAAGAAGCGGACATGTCTCCATAATAGTTTACATAAACTTCATTTCCCATTTTTTTTACTGCAAAATCGGGTATCAGTGCAAAAGCTCTCGGACCATTGGCATTACAACAATTAATATGCATACCACACTGTTCTTCTCCTTCGCAACGATGCCCTTCCATGGGACTGTACTTTGCAATTTGAGAAGCATCATCCTTCAGGGCAGCCATTAATGCATTATAAAGGCTTTTCTCAATCTGGTCCGCATAAAAAGGATTTCCGGTCAGCGCCAGCAATTTGTCACACAATTGCATCCAAGTAAACGTAACACAGGTTTCCATCGTATGATACGTAGGGGAAGTTTGATATTTTCGTCCGCTATACCAAGATTCAAAAGCACTCCCCGAACCGGCTACGTTAATTTCAGTATTTGCTATATCATTCACCGTTTTCTGCACAGCATCCAAATATGCGGCATTGTGCGTCACCTTGTAAAGTTCAAGCAAACCAATATAACAGGACATCATTTCATAAGCCTTTTGTCCATTTTCAGGCGAGAACCAGTCGAAAGGATGTGGAAAACGAGCTGCAACAGGTACTCCGTTAATTGCTTTCGTTATAAGCTGTGGTCCTTCAGGTGTTTCCCATTGAGCAACGATATATTTAGCAAACTGCAAATATTTATAGTCGCCGGTATACTTATATAAATACATTACCGGCTCGAGAATGGAACTGCTTGCCATTCCATAGTAATTGCCTGTGGTTACAATATTCGTTCCACCTTCTCCAACTTGGGTCATCAAATGGTCTATAACTCTGCATGCTGCATTCAGCGCTTGTTTTTCTCCTGAAATTTCATACCAAGAAAGCAATCCCAATGTAGTATATTTCCGTCCCCAAATGTCCCAACTTTTAAGTTGGGCATCCAGGCGATAATTTCCTATATATCCATCTGGTTGTTGAGTACTTATTATGTCATCCACACTCTTTTTAATCTTGGCATATAGCGCCACACTATGATTATAACGATAGGAAGCAATCGCTCCTTGCACCCACTTACCCCAAAATTCCGTCTGCCACGATGCCGTATCATTTTTCGTCCGAAAAGGAGCAGTCAAATGATCAACATCCTGCAACTGTACACGAGTCCTTATACAATCCTCTATGCGCCCCCCTACATATCCTCCAATCTGCACACTCTCCATCTTCAACTTTGTCTGAGCATAAAGTGACGAAGTGAATAAAAAAAACAATATTATCAGTTTCTTCATATAAAAAACATATCATTATTTAAAAATCATATTTCTCACTTCCATTTGCACATTGGCAACACTTCCGAAATCTAGTCTCAAATGATCTCCCGCATTGCCCCAACCGGCCTTTTTAATTATAGCCGAATAATCATAAGAAAATGTAGTCCATTCTTTAGCGGCAGGTACCGTTACTACTTGCTGATAAGGTCCGGGTGCTTGTCCACGGGGCATAAAGAAAATCTGAAAACTCATCTTCTTAGTAGATTTATAACGAAATACGAGCGTAGTACCTCTCGGTTGCTGTGCCAGTTTTGTATAGACATAAGGATCATTGCCTGACGTCATTATTGTATACTCGTTCTTCATCGGAGTATTATAAGTCAATGTCATCATATTGAGAGTTCCATAATAAGAAGAAAGTATATATTCAGCACCCGGTATAGCTTGATCTTCCTGCGTTAGTAATGGAGTAATTGTCACTGTTTGAGAAGCAGATTGGTTACCATCCTCCTTATTTACAGCATAAATCGTAATGTCAACGGGTTTCTCAATAGCCAAATTGGTAATGTTTTCCGATTTTGTTTCCGTTGCATCAAATCTGACTTCCTGTTCTTTATGAGTTTTATCAATATAATTCAACACCAATTCCACCCCTACATTCGTCTCATTAGTCCAACTAACAGTAGCACCTTCACTAATGGGCTCCACATTCACAGTACTAATTACATAATCCTTCGCTTCACTCTTATCTTTGGGTATTCCCTTCACAGTTATCGGTTCTGAAACAGTACCATCATACCCACAAGCAACCAGTGTAAACTCATATTCATCAATGTCAGTAAAACCTCCAACAATAGCTCTCACTCTCTTGGGGTCCTCAGGAGCAGTACTAAACTTACTTATTTTCTTTTTCAGCACCTTGCCTTCTTTGGTTTGGTAAGATACTAACGTATAGTAATAATTATCATTTTCCGGTTTGTCCCAACTAAAAATGACAGAAGCAACAAAAGGCTCGCACTGGGCATTGCGGATAGGTTCTAAAGAAATAAGATTCTCATGAGCATCATCACATCCCCATACCCCAAAAGATATGAATATCAGAAACAATATATGTTTTTTCATACAAAATATTTCATTTTTAAATTATACAATAAGTTTTTACCAATTTGGATTCTGCCAGTTTTCACCGGTAAATTTCTGCATTTTAGAAACTTCAGACTGTTTAATAGGATAAAGCAGATATTTCTCAGCACTCGTACTTCGAGAAGGTAACTTAATGCGTTCATAAGAAAAGCCATTGCCAGAACGTGTAATTTTCATACCAGTAACAAAACCATCTGTCTCAGAAAGTATCTTCCAACGACGTACATCAAAATAACGATGTCCCTCAAAAGCCAGCTCTACACGGCGCTCGTTACGGTAGCGTATTTCAAACTGATCTTTAGTCAATCCCTCTGGCAAAGCAGGCATACCTACACGTTCTCTCACTTTATTCACCGCTTCCCGAGCTGTCATACCTGAAACCTCAACGTCAGGACCAGCACTCTGGTAAGCCGCTTCAGCAAAATTTAAATAAAGTTCGGCCAAACGGAAAATACGTACAAAACCATCGGCACTAGTAGAAGTATTTGATTTATAATTATTGTATTTCCGCAGATAATATCCTGTACGAGTGTAACGTACATCAGTTACTTTTTCAGAAATGCCACAATTACCACCTACGTAAGTTTCCACTTTCTTGGCTGTATTATCCAAATAGCGAGTAGCACCATTATAGTAAATGGAAGCATAAAAACGTGGGTCCCTATTTTCATACGGATACTCTGGATCATAAGAAGATGCCGTATTAAGAATAGGACGCAAATGTTCAGCATCCTGATAACCCAAGATAGGCTGTGTACCATCTATCATCTCGTAACAGTCCACCAATTCTTGTGAGGGACAAGAGCCTGCCAATTCCATACCTTCTTGCATAGGAGTACCGGCATATTTCCAAATAGCAAGCCGCTTGGTAGATTCCAAAATAGTCTCTTTATCCATAGAACGACTAGGATCAGAACGGGTAATGAAATAATTTTCATAAACATTTTGTGCCAATGTCGGATCAGGCACAATGGAATAAAGTTCCAAGCCATGGGATAAACATTGATCAAGTGCATTTTTAGTTATCTGTGCTGCCTTCTCCCATGTATATGAACTATTTCCTCCACCATTAAATAAAGGACTTGCGGCATAAAGAGCAGTCTCTGACTCTATAGCATAAGCTACGGCACGTGTCAATTGCCCACGTTGTCCATCATCTATCTGCCAACGAAAACCGACAGTAGATCCCTCAGACTCTGCAGTTTTCAGAGCCTCCTCACATTCTGAGATGATAAAATCAGCACATTCCTCAAATGTGGCACGCCTATCAGATGAAAAATCATGGGTTACTTCATAAGGTGTATCCATCAAAGGTACTCCACCGTAGAGCTTAACAAGTTGTAAATAATAAAAAGCACGTGCTACACGCACCTGAGCAATCCATCCATTTTTCTCTACAACATCAAAGTGATAGGTAGCTACTTTAGGATCATTAATATTGATCAAGAATGTATTGCACCGGCGTATTCCCTCAAAATAATGACTCCATGGATCCATACAATAAGAAGTCATAGGGTTATACTCCGGAGTGGTATATCCTTTATACCAATCGGAAACAATGCCACTTTGTGCGTCGGAAGCATCATGAGCTTCATCACAAAAAGATGCTAAAAAAGGCATCACACTTGTCCCATAATCCAAAGAAACTTTGGGCATATAGTTAATACAGTTACTATAGTAGCTGACTGTTCGCTCATAACGTCCGAAAATGTCTTGCATAGCCACACGTCCGTCATTGTCAATATCAAGGTCGGCACACGAAAAAGCTGTAAATACTACAGCAATCGCCGTAAATAATTTCGCTATTTTTTTCATATTCTATAGCTGATTAAAAAGTAAGATTTACTCCAAAATTAAAAACTCTGTATTGCTGAAAGGTTCCCAAATTTGCAATTTCCGGATCAATATACTTGGAACGCATATTGTCAATTGTAAAAAGGTTCTGTCCGGAAAGAGAAATACGGATTCTCTGTGCCATTACTTTCTGTGAGATATGCACAGGTAAAGTATAAGCAATTTCAGCATTCTTTAGCCGTAAATAAGAGGCATCCATAATAAAGAAGCTATTAGGCTGATGATTCGTGGATTCCTTTAATGAAAGTGCAGGATAAGTTATTGTTTCTCCATTGTTCCAGCGTTCTTCAGTCCAGGCATTCAAATGTATATCATTAAAAACACCCTGATAGGCCGATTCGTAAGCTCCTACTCCTTCAATGACAGTAGTAACTTTACCTGCTCCCTGGAACATAAAGTTTAATTCCCAGTTTTTAAACCTCAATCCACCGGAAAGGTTGTAATATTGACGAGGATATTTACTATATCCAACAGGAGCTTTATCCTTTTCATCAATTACTTTATCTCCGTTCAAGTCTTTATAAATAAAATCGCCCACACGAGGGGTTCCAAAAGCATAGCTCAAGCCACTTTTTTCCAACTCGTCCCTAAAGTTAAACATACCATTACCGTTACTATAATCTATAATATATCCCCAATATTGTCCACGACTATAACCTTGTGTCTTATAAGGATAAGTATAGCCTACGTTTTCGGCTTCCATTACGTCAATCACTTTATTTTTGTTATAACTGAAAGCTCCTCCCAGATAGAATGACCAGTGCTTGTTTAACAACTTACTATACATGGCAGAAAGTTCAAATCCTTGATTTTCCATACGCCCTTTGTTCAGTTTTGGGTAATTCTCCAAAGCAATACCTTGATATTCGGGTACTAATTCCCCACTGCTGACAAGCATATTGTCACAAATGGATTTATACCAGTCAAAAGATACAGTAAGCCCCTTGAAAAACCCTAAATCAAAACCATAGTTTTGTTTTTTCATCTTCTCGGCTGAAAGCAAAGGATTTCCTTTCAAACCTTCATTACCTTTTACGTCCATATAATCTTCATAGAGCATTCGTGCATTTCCCAATTGGTCATTAGCTGTCACTCCATAAGAAATACGCAGTTTCAAAAGGTCTAGCCATCGCAAATGTTTCAAAAATTTTTCATCCGATACAATCCATGAAACAGAAATGGACGGAGTAACCATGTAGCGATGATTCGGATGAAACTGCTCGGAACCGGAATAGCCCAAATCCGCTTTCACAAAATAACGTTCTTTATACCCGTAAGTAGCACTTCCACCTATACTTCTGCGTTTATAAGGCAGCATCTGTGCACCTTGTAAACTTTCGGTCTCCAGTTGCTGATAAAAAATATAAGCCAAAGCAGAAATACTATGTGCACCAAACATATGATTATAATTGGCATTAGCATAAAGATTCAAATTATAGTAGGATGTAGAATTTTTAGCATATTGCAAAGCCGAATTTGTATTGGTACCTTTCAATATAAAATTCAAGTCAGTCGGATCACCATTCATCACATAACGTTCAAAATCCTGTGTAGTTTTTGTCTGATTGGCTGAATTAGTCTGATATGCCATCAGTCCTGTCACACTAAGACCTTTCACTAACATTCCTAAATCGGCTGTCAGTCCTGCCTGAGCATTAATATTTGTTACAAGATTCTTTATATATCCCGATCTGTTCAACATTCCGTAAACCGGTGTCTTTTCACTATCATGAGTAACAACCTGACCACCATTCTCCAGAAGATTACCATCAGCATCAATACTAGGCGTTAAAGGACCATACATCGTTGGCGGGAGATTAAAAATATGATTATAAATATCTGCATTCGCATAACCAGTAGTTTTATTTAAGTTAATATTACCACTCAAACGCATAAAACCACTCAAATAATCATTAATCTTCACATCTATATTAGATCGGAAATTAAAGCGGTCATTCTTGGGAGTCGGGTCATACTTAGTAGTCGCTTCATCAGCAGTCTTGAAAGGCAATGATTGATGCATATAGTTTATGTTAGAGTAGTAGCATACCCGTTCGTTTCCTCCTCGCACACTTACTCCAGCTCTAGTCATCCACGTTACAGGTCGTATGAATTGATCATACCAATTATTATCAGGATATGCAACATTGTCCCCTCGTTCATAATGCTCCATCTGTTCTTTCGTAAACTGTGAATACGAACCAAGTCCATCGTTTACTCCAGCCTCATTTCTCATCCGGGTATAGTTGGCTGCATTCACAAAAAGAGGTTTACGTGTAGTCTGCTGTAATGATTGGTCAAAACTCACATTAACTTTTGCTTTTCCTACCAGGCCTCGCTTAGTCTTAATAGAAATCACTCCATTAGCACCTTGTATTCCATAAATCGCAGTAGTGGAAGCATCTTTCAAAACAGTAACAGATTCTATTTCATCCGGTGTAATATAAACATAGTTCACATTAGGACTAATTACACCATCTATAAGAATCAACGGCTTAACTCCGTTAATGGTAGAAAGCCCCCGTACCAACAAAGTAATAGCATTAGAGGTAGAACTCTTGGTACCCTGTCCCAACTCAGCATCTTTTTCCATAGTAATCATCCCGGAGAATCGTCCAGCAAAAGTTTTTCCCAAGTTCGATTCGGGAGATTTGTCCAATACTTCTCCACTAACGGTGGACACTGCACCAGTCAATGCACGCCGGGAAACAGTAAGATATCCTAAATCTATTTTTTCATCCAAAATTTCAGAACTCCCTTGTAAAACTATATTTTTTTCACGAGCAGCTCTTTCTACGGAAATCTTTCTATTTACAAACCCTACATACGAAACTGTGAGATATTTACTTCCATCTTTAAGTTCAATATTATAAGCACCATTTTGATCTGTTAAGAATTCATCCCCGTCTTTTTCTGATTTTATCTGTACTCCAGGTAAAGGATTACCTGTCTCATCCAATACAACTCCTTTTAATTGTACCGGTACAATTATCTCGTGTGCTGCAAGTTGAGGAATACAAAGACCTAAATATCCGCAAGCCAGCCATATTGCAATTTTATTTTTCATGCAAATCATTATTTAATACTTTTCAAGGTTATTATACTTTTCCTTATTATATTACCATCCGGGATTTTGCCATTTATCTCCGGTCACTGCTTCCATACGATTTACCTCATCTTGGGGAAGTGGCAGTAGCAAATCTCTATTCTGAGCACCTCCGCGCTCTTTGGTCCAAATATTGTAACGCTCATAAGCAAATGTTCCATCCTCTTTTGGGGTGATCTTCATACCGGTGAGCCATGTACAAGTCTCACGTAAATCTCCATCTGTTTTCTGCCACCGACGCAAATCAAAATAACGTATTTCTTCCCAAGCTAATTCTACACGACGCTCGTTCTTTATACGAAGCAATAGTTCATCTTTATTCAAACCTACCGGTAAAGCTGGCATTCCTACTCTATCACGCACAACATCAGCCGCAGCTTTTGCTTCAGCCATATGTCCACTCTCAGCCGCAGCTTCGGCTAAATTCAGGTAAATTTCAGCTAAACGGAAAAACTTCCATGGTATCAAACTTCCCTGATTAGTGGCACTCATTTTAGGAACCACCGTTTTACAATGATAATATCCTGTACGTGAACGAGTACGATCACTTGGGTCTAAGCTTATATGATGCCTACCACCTTCATAAATATCCACGTTCCATATTTTTCCATTATCCCAAACAATCTGATCACCATTACACAAAGCTGTTTCGTGTAAACGCGGATCACGATTCACATATGGATTATTAGGATCATATAATGTATTGTTGATATTATAATTAGGTTGTAAATGTCGTTCATCCAAATAAGGTTTATTCAAATTCAATACTGGTTGTCCATCTAGTGTTTCAAATGCATCGACTAGTTCCTGTGTGGGGCACGTTGCACATTTAAACGTATTATCCATGCCACAGCCAATATAACCAATGTGCCAGATATGATGCTGTATAGATCCCATAGTTCCAGTTTTAGCATGCTGCCAAATGGTTTCTTTATCACGTGGTGTAACAGCATAATCGGCAGCAGAAGCTACGATTTGTCTGAATGCCGCTCCTTTTCCATCACCATATGTATTGATATCAGTACATGTCGTAAAAAGTTCATAACCATTCTCTGTCAACGCCTTTAAAGCTGCTGCATTTATTTGGTATGCTTCTTCCCAATAATCATTTCCTTCATTGAAAAGAGGACTTGCCGCTACCAGACTCATACGCGATTTAATAGCCCAAGCCAAAGCTTTAGTAGTGCGCATTGCTTCAGATTTGGTAGTTACTCTCCACGGCAACTCAGCGCAAGCAATGCCTGCATCACAATCCTTTATGATAAATTCAACTACCTCATGAACGGGTAAACGTTTTAAGCCAGAAAAGTCTGCATCAAAAGCAGCAGTAGTTTCCAATACCGGAATCTTTCCAAACCAACGAACTAGTTCTGAATAGAAGAAAGCGCGCAACACACGTGCTTCTGCTCTATAACGTTCGCGTTCTTGTTCACTATTAACAGCTGCATTATCAATAATTTCCAAGAATTGATTGCATAAGTATATTTGATTCCATGATTTAGCCCAATAAGCCCCATTATTACTTGACGATTCGCCACTCATATCACGTACCGGATGAGAACTTGCATTTCCTACTCCGTTATATATTTTGGCTATTCGAGTATTCTGCCCATCATCAGAACTCCATCCATCATCACTAGCAGCAACGAGCAACGTTTCAAAGTGATGACTGGTATATCCTTTTAGTGGAACATTATTATAACAAGAGTTCAGCAAAGCTCCCACTTTATTCGGATCTGCCACAATCTCTTCCATCGTCAATGAACCATCAGGAGCTATATCTAGCACATCTACACAAGAAGAAAACAATCCAATCGTGGTAAACAAAGACAATATAATTACATTTAATTTCATACTGTTCTATTTTTCATTATACTTAAAATGTTACATTGGCACCAAAACTCACCATCTTAGTCACAGGATATGCAGTCTCACTGCTTTGTTCCGGATCAATGGAATTAAGTTTCATCTTTTTAAAGGTCAGTAAATTATTTCCACTAACATATATTCGCAATTTCTGAATTTTTATCTTTTCCAAGAGCAGCTTAGGTAATGTATACCCCAACTCTATATTTTTCAATCGCAAGAATGAACGATCCATGACAAAAAAATCATTTGCTGTCATACTGGTAGTTGTATTAGCACTCAGTGCAGGATACTCAATTTTTCTCCCACTATTATAGCGTTCTGCCGTCCATGCATTCAGATGATAACCTGTATAAAATCCAACCAAACCGATCTCTGTCACACCGAAATTTGAATAATACTTAGAAACTTTAGCCACACCTGAAAAAAGAAAGGAGAAGTCTAAATTTCGCCAAGACAAGTTTCCTGAAAAGCCATAAGTTATACGTGGAATATTACTATATTTAATTGGTGATATATCTTCCGGATCAATGTCTCCGTCACCATTCACATCTTTATAAAGAAGATCACCCATACGGGGAGTACCAATCTTATATGTTTTCTTTGCCCACTCCAATTCTTCTACAGTATTGATGTATCCATTACCGTTAGAGTAATCTATCTTATAACCGAAAATCTGCCCTATACTATATCCTGTTTTACGATAAGGATAAGCATATTCCTCTGGCAAACAGGTTTCATCAATGTAGTCAATTTTATTTTTATTATAAGAAAAATTTCCTTTTACTCCAAATGAGAAATCTTTATTAAGTTTCCTATTATAACCTACCTCCAATTCAAATCCACTGTTGTGAACCATTCCCATATTCACTTTAGGTAATGCACTTAACGGTAATCCTTGTAATTCCGGAACCGTACTGCGTTGAATCAAGATATCTTCTCTTCTTTCACGAAAATAATCAAAAGAAAAAGAGAGCTCATTAAACAATTGAATATCTACCCCATAATTCTGTTTATAAGCTATTTCCCAGCCTACATCCGGATTTCCCTTTTTATTGATACTAATAGACTGTCCACGTCCTAAAGAAGGTATAACGCCACTCGCCATTTGTATATCATCCAAATAAAGAAAACGATTACTTCCCAATTGGTCATTACCTACTTTCCCATAAGAAGCACGTAATTTCAGATTAGTAATAGTCTTGTTTTTTTCCAAAAAACGTTCATTACTAACGACCCATCCGGCAGAGAACGCAGGGAAGAAACCGAAACGTTTCTTTTTGGCAAACTGTTCAGAACCGTTATACCCCAGATTTACTTCCATTAGATATTTCATATTATAGGCGTAAGTAGCACGTGCAGAAATTCCCAACATATTGTAAGGCAGATCAGCAGCATATTGTTGCCAACTGTCACGCTGCACCAATGCCATACCAGTCACACGATGTAATCCAAAATCACGTTCATAATTAATTGAATATTGAAGATTCAGATAATAGTTGGTACTTGCAGTCTTGGACAAATTAAGGGCATCGTTCTGATTGGACTGAATTTCGGTATAGTAACATCTATCATCTGGAGTGGTGGCCACGTGTACATCGTATTGATCATACAAACGTACTCCTTGACGAATAGTACGACTTTTAGTATCAAAAGCAGCCATAATTTTGCTACTCAGACCTTTCGTAATGAAATCCAACCCCCAATCCAAAGTAACAGATGAATTCAGATTAGAATTAGTCTGCTGACGGTATCCACGACGATTCAAGTCACCATAAATATTACGCCCACCTGTACCCGGCTGCGCAATGACCTCACCACCTGGTACCGGTGTGCCATCTTCTAACGTATAGCCTTCTGCTGTTAATGAACCAGGCTGTGTAGATGGTATGGACCAAATGTATGACATAGACTGTGCCACCATACTTGTTGTACTGGTATTACTGCCAAAAAGGTCTTTGGTCTGCGGACTATTCACTTTTTCTAAATAAGAAGCCAAGTTTAAAGAGAGTTTCAAGTTCTTGGCAATCTTATAATCTACATTAGCACGGAAATTATATCGGTCATTGCTGAATGCAGGATCATAACTCAACCGTTCCGTAGACTCAGTTTTTAATTGTCCTCCTTGTCCCATATAAGCTGCATTCAGAAAATAGGTTAGTTTGTCATTACCACCACTTAGATTTATGTTTACTTTTGTTTGTGGTGCCCACTTACGAAAGAACTCGCTCTGTACATCACGATCAGGATAAAACACGCGATCCTTTCCATTGCGATACATGTCTATCATATAATCTGTAAAAGGAAGATTATCCGCACTGGTTCCATCGTTCAAGAAAGCCTGATTACGCAACTCTGCAAATTTCCAAGAATGCACACGTGTAGGAGTAGTAATAAACCTCTGCAAACTATAATTGACCGATACACTGAGCTGTGACTTTCCGGCTTCTCCACGGCGTGTAGTTACCATTATCACGCCATTAGCACCACGCACTCCGAATACAGCCGTCGCAGAAGCATCTTTCAAGATAGATACAGACTGAATTTCATTAGGATCCAGCATACCAATATCTTCGCGAGGTACCCCGTCTATCAAAATTAAGGGTGATTGACCATTGGTGGTACTCACCCCACGCAAATAAATAGCTACATCATCTACACCAGGTTGCCCGGATGTCTGCAAAGCAGTCAGACCAGGTAGCCTTCCTGCTAAAGCAGTAGAAAGATTGGCAGCGGAATTTTGGGTAAGTTCAGCTGTTTGTACTGAAGCTACAGCCCCCGTAACAGTCACTTTCTTTTGTGAACCATAACCGACAACCACCACTTCTTCTAACGTTTGTGCATCTTCTATCAGCACTATGTGCAATTCTTTATCCGTATTTTTCACTATCACATTTTGGGTGATATATCCTATATAAGAGACTTTCAATTCTACAGGAGCCAAAACGTTCACAGAAAAATTTCCGTCTACATCAGTTATTGTTCCAGTGGCTGAATCAACAACAATATTAACCCCGATCAAGGGAATTCCATCCTTATCAACAACACGTCCTTTCAAAGGCGAATTTTGTTGCTGAAGCATATCAATCCTTTCTATTAAAGTAGAATTGTTTGCATAGCCATAGTTGGAAAACAGAGAGAGGGCAGCAATCAATAAAATAAAGCTGCTTCCATACCTAACAAATTTTACATTTTTCTTTTTATCCATAAGAGTAATACTTGTGCGTTCTTTATAGTTTTTTTTAGAGAGAGAAATTCAAGATGTCATGATCTGATTATGCTTCCGACATCCACAAATAAATTCATAGTTTCTTTAGAAAAAATCATGTGTTCCATAATACATTTTATTTAAGTTTATACTAAGTCTTAAGACACGACAAAAGTAGACTTAGCATATAAAATATCGTTTCACTCTTGTAACATTATATAGCAATAAGGTAACTACAAGCATATTTCTGTTCATATTACCACTTATTTTCCCTTATTTCATAGACTTTTTTTCTTATAATATCCAAAGAACCGATAATAAGATAATATTCATAATCCATCACCGAATTTTTCTTCAGTCTTTCCACGCGTAAAGGAGCAATATAAGAAGTTGCACTGCTCAATGCATCTCCTTCTAAATCATTTCCATACCTACCAGCCAAAAAACGGGTAGCAGAAGGAGTATAAACACCTACCCCCCACAAAGAATCATCCACAAAAGCCATCCAGCATTCAGAGGCATCATCATAAGCTCCCCAGAAGTGTTCTGGATCATTTAATATCAATTGCTTCACCTCGGTTTGTCTGACAGATGCATTTGTAAACGGAGCACTACCAAAATAAGAATACAAATTCTTTAAAGCAGAAATAAGATATACGGCTGGAATCTCCTGATCCCTCTTCACTCCCTCTCCATAAATAGAATCAGTGCGTTGACATACGAGTTTGTTTCTCACCTTTATAACATTCCCTTTCAAAGTAGTCCATTGTTCCATTACTGCTTCTGCAGGACAATCGGCCATATCCCACAGCATAGGAACGCATTTGATGTATAAACTATTACCAGTCTTTTTATAGTCTAATATTTGCGCTCTGTTACACGCATAATCTCCAACTTGAATAGGATTCCAAGGCCAAGGTGACCACATCGGAGATTGTCCATCCTTTTGTCGATTTAAATCCCGTCCTGCATAATAAGCCTGCTGAATATAACGCCCTTCATCATGAATATTCACCAAATTTCGCGTTTCTGTCGCCCGAGAAATATAATATATAGCTCCTCCTCTCATTAAATCCTGCTTAATACATATTTCATCATTACTCAATCCAAATTCTTCATGTTCTGCCCCTTCTTTTTCTTTCGTATTATTACCTGGAGTCCATCTGCAAGAAAGTAGACAAAAGACTAATAGACAAACAATTATTAATTTATTTTTTTTCATATTTTTATTGATTTTTTATTTGTTAGCACCTCTTATTTACACAATGGCTACTTTAATCTATATTTATAACTCTGAATCTCTACTGGTCCCAATAATCCAGATGGCTGCAAAGGAGAATTTTCTGTCCATATTGACTGGTTTGTCCAAGTTCTGCGATCTTCTTTTGGTAGAGAAAAGTCACCTATAAGACGGTTCTTCCAATTATTTACCACCTCTATCTGAAGCTCATTCTCACCTTTTCTCAAATATTTCTTTATATTCAAACGGTGAGGGTATGTCCAAACACCGCCAACATACTCTCCATTCAACCAAACACGGGCCATTACCATTACTTTACCTAAATCAATATAGACTTCATCTGCCGGCATTCGTTCCAAATCAAAAGTATGAGTATACATCACACTTCCCGAATAATATTTGATTCTTTCATCCTCATTTTTACTCCAATCTTCCAGTTTATCTAAAACTATAATCTCAGAAGGCCCACGCTTTTCAGAATTGAATGCTAAATTCCAAGGACCTTCTAATGTCCGAAGACAAACTTTCTTCGGATAATTATTCCCTACTTCGCAACAAGGCTTTTCCTTAAAAATCACAAATATGCTTTCTAGCGGTTCCAAGACAAGAGGAACCTTTATCCCTTCCGCAACTTGACTGAATTCTGGTAAAACTCGAATTTCCGAAGTTTGCGGATTCCAGGCCTCCGGCTGCTTATCATAGATCCTGAATATAGGAGCTACTGTAATTTTCTCTTCCGAAGAATTGGACAGAAAATAAATATCCGCATCCTCCAAAGTACGATGGATGAACAACAATGATGAATCAGCTTCAGAGACCTTAAAGTCCGGAGTAAGTTGCATATTTTCAAAGATTTCTGCTAAGCTGCACCCATCTTCATATACAATTCCTTTCCCCAACATATAGGCTTGCGTTTTTTCTGTAGGTCTCCACATCTGCAAAGCTATTTCTTCCAATTTTTTGTCTGCTTCAGGGTATCCTTCCATACTTGGTGACCGTCTTGGAGCAGGTCCTAAAATAGTTAACCCTTCCATAACCATTTCTTTCAGCTTAACTAATAATTCTGGTCGCATCGTTTCTTGTTTAGGTAATACTAACACACGATATTCCATACCACTGTCTAGTACTAATTTACCCTCCCGGACAGTAGCATATTTCATTAAAACCTCTGCATTTATATAATCAAAAGAGTAACCTTTAGGAAGGGGCGGATCGCAAACTCCTGTCATCTTCGGAACATCTTCTCCTATGAAATAAGCCACATCTGCGACATAACGTCCTTGTTGAAGCATAAAGTTACACCTCTTCAAATAATCCGCAAAAACATCCATTTGATAAAACCAAGTGTTTTTTCGATTAAATTCATTCCCAAACCATGCCGCTAAACCCGGTTCTTTGTCTTCATAAGCCTGATGTATATAAAGATGAAGCAAAGTTGCATTAATCCCTTCAGTAAAAAAACGGTCAACTCGTTGTTTCATAATTTGAGGATAGCGACTGAATACCGGTCCTCCACTAGTACACGATTCCGCCCAAATCTTCCGTTTACCATAAATATGGCCACACGAAGATGCCGCTCTGTTTTCAATATCCCCCAAGGAACCTTCACTCCAGAATTCTCCTGATATCTCATCCGACTGTCCGCCATATTGCAGAAATTCTGCCGGGAATCCCCAATGACCATAATTTTCAAGCCATGTCGTTAATCCATGTCTGTGAGCCCAGTCCCGCAATCCACCTACATAATCATAAGCTACACAATCTGCTACAAATCTGCGCAGATCCCACAAGAAACGGTCTGAACAATCTTTATTATCTACAACAACTCCTTTCATTACAGGTAGATAAGGAAGCGGTGAATAACCATAACGTTTTGTGAACAACTCAATAAATTCATCCGTCCAATTCTGCGAACCGGTTTCATAACTGTCTTCCACAATAATATTAAATGTATTTCTGTCATCTGGTGGAATACGTTTCAAAATTTCACCGATAAATGCATCCAAGTGTTTGTAAATATGCTTTCGGCTCATTTTATCTACTTCCAGTCCCGTAGCTTCCAATGTGGCCGGGCTGTTGGTTACTCCGGTAGGTTTCATTGCTATCCGCGAAATAATCCATTTTCCTTCAGGAACATCCCAAACAAGTTTCCCTTCTCCATTCAGACAAGCTGTAATATCCAGTACATTCTGAGAATTCAAGGTCCAAATATCCGATGTTGATTCCGGCTGCGTACTCCACATATACTCACCCCACATTGGTAATGGTTCCTGAAACATTTTACTTAAAGATTTCTCGGCAAATCGTTCTACCATGGGCCTTTCGGACAATATTATCGTAATCTGCCCTTCTCCTTCTTTATCCAAGCTTATGTGGTATTCTGAAGCTTCTGTTTCAGGAAGACTCAATACAATAGGTGCATAGGGTTCAAACCCTACATGTAAGGCAGGATTACTCCTGTCTATCTCAAAAGTTTTCAGTAGTTTATAGGAATTTTGTTCTTTAACGTAAAGAGTTCCATGTGTCTTAACCGGAGTATTTATTTCAAAACTTATGCTCCTAATCATACTCCTCTGCTCAAGCTTCAAGTCAGCAGCAAGACTGGCATTCTCCTTTTTATCCAATACCCAACTCTTCTGATATTCTTCTTTCCGAAATGCCGGATATGCTATTACACGCACATCCTGCATATCTTTTCCGAGTTTGGGCAAATCAAGAACTTTTCTACCAGGGCCCGATATCTCCATTTCCATAGAAACCAGATTACGCATCGCCTCTTCCGGTTTTACCCAAGGTCCCCCTGATTGGCTCCAACCTGGACTATTAAAAATACCTATCTGTATTCCTAATTCACCGGCTTTCTTTAATGCTACATGAAGTACCTTCCACCATTCCTCCGAAAGAAATTTTACATTTCCTACCGGTACTCCATCGACTCCAATAAATCCGATATAAGCACGGTTAATACCCACTTCATGCATCGCCTGCAAATCATGCACAACTCCTTCCTCTGAAAGATTGTCTGATATCCAATACCAATAAACCGCCAACTGTACAGAATCGGGAACTAGTTTAAATCCCTTTTCTATCATAGACCACTCTTGGGCCTCACCTGGAACAGCCCTTAAAAAAACTACCGCCCAAATTAGCAATAGTCCAAACAGATTCTTTAACTTCATGCCTGTTATTTTTTTTATTTCAGGCACAAAGGTAGATGATGCTCGTATAGAAAGATGTCACACTAGTAACATCAAATAATACTCAAGTAACATTCTGACCACTTTTCTCTAGATATTGTGTAGGAGTAATGCCAAATTGTTCCTTAAAGACACGGGTGAAATAACTGGGGGTATTGAACCCTACAGTATAAGCCACCTCAACAATCGTATAGCGATTCTCAAGCAACAACTGAGCTGCTTTTTTCAAACGTATAGTTTTTACAAAGTCCGTGGGTGATTGTCCGGTTATGGCCTGCAGCTTTCTATATAAATTCATACGGCTCATCATTACATCCTTACTCAAATCGGCAATACTATATTCGGAATTACTTAGATTTTTTTCTATACATGCCAATATACGATTCAATAAGTCTTCATCCAAAGGAGTAATTGTCAGTTTTTGAGGATTTACCTCTATGTTCTGCTGAAATTCTTTCTGACGTTGCAATTGTAAAGCCAAAAGATGCTCCACCCTATTAAACAACAATGCCAAACTAAAAGGTTTAGCTATATAAGCATCGGCTCCCATTTCATATCCGGTCATCTCTGCTGATTTGCTAATACGAGCAGTAAGTAATATGACAGGAATATTAGACATATTAATATTACTTTTAATAGCTTTGCACAATTCAAAACCATTCCGTTTAGGCATCATAATATCACTGATAATAATATCCGGATTTTCCTTCATTGCCAACAGCTCTCCTTCTTCACCATCCGCAGCCTCTATAATATCAAACCTCTCATTCATCTCATCCCTAAGGAATTCACGGAATTCTTTGTTATCTTCAACCAACAATATTTTCTTACGAGCCTTCTCAGCTAAAGGCGCTTCACCCTTCAAAACCATTATCTCATCCTCTGACTCGTTTTCTTGCAATTTCTGAAGATTTTCATTAGGCACAAGATTCGTAGGAATAAAAACTGAGAAATTAGTACCTTGCTGTTCCACACTTGTCACCTCAATCTTTCCATTGTGCAATTCTGTATATTCTTTCACTAAATGCAACCCTATACCATTTCCTGCATTTCCTTCTTTCGCAGAATTTTCCACTTGATAGAATCTTTCAAAAATATGAGGTAACTGGAGAGAAGAAACTCCTATTCCTGTATCTGCCACTTTTATAACAACGTATTTATTCCCGTCTGCCTCTTGCTTTTGAATACTCAAAGAGATGTGTCCTCCTTCAGGAGTAAACTTAAATGCATTAGACAATAAGTTATTTATTATCTTATGTAGTTTCTCTATATCAAAATACATATAACAACTAGTGTAATCACTATGAAAGCTGAAATCCAAATGCTTGTCTGATGCCATTAATTGGAAATTGTTATAAATAAACGAAAGATATTCTACAATATCCCCTTTCGCCAATATCAGTTTTTCACCTCCCATTTCCAATTTCCTGAAATCCAATAGTTGATTAATCAAGCCTAATAAATCTTGTGCATTACGGTTTACAGACACCAATTGCTTATGTATTTTTTCATCAGTCACTTTACGCAGCAAAGCATCCAACGGTGTAATAATTAATGTCAAAGGAGTACGTAACTCATGACTAATATTAGTAAAGAAACGAAATTTCAAATCCACCAATTTCTCCTCCATTTTCTTGTGTTGCTTCTGCATCAACCGGTTGCGATAACGATGAATAAAGAAAAAAGCGCTCAATCCAAGTATCAGCAAATAGAGCATATTAGCCCACCAAGTTTCATAAAAAGCAGGCAATCGCACAATCTGCAAAGTAACAACAGACTTGCTCCAAGCTCCTTCAGCATCAGTACATCTCACTTCAAACAAATATTTGCCTTTGTTCAACTGATTGAGATAAGCCACATTCCTACCTGGCGAAAGTTTTGTCCAAGTATCCCCCTCTCCATTTAATCTATAAGCGTAAGATACTTTATGAGCATACAGATGATTTAATGATGAAAAATTTATTTCTATATTACGTTTATCGGCATCAATCTCCAGTACTTTACCATCCTGTAACGGATAATTTTTTCCATCAACCTTAACATTTGTTATACAAGGAATATCTGTACCAGTTTTCTTTCCAAATTCCTGAGAAGGAGAAATCTGACAAAAACCACCAGTTCCACCAAATATTAAATCACCTGAAGGCAATTGGGAGTATGAATGAGGAAAAAAATAAAATAGACGAACTGCACTTTCATTAGCGTAATAAGAACCAAATGAAAGGCTATTTACATCCAGTTCTATTAATTTTTGCTTAGTCTGTATCCAAAGATGATTATATTTGTCCACAAGCAGTCCGTTTATGGCATCACCATTCAATCCACAAGTATTCGTCATTTCTTCTATCCGCCCTTCATTATCCAAATGAAAGAGTTGTCCTTGCCGTGTCCCCAGCCAAATTGAGGAATTTTCTATAGTAGCTATTGCTGTGCAATCATATTTAAAATCGTATTTCCATACTTCCCGACCATTCTTAAACTTGTAAATAACAGATTCATTAGTCGTTTTTCTCACACTCAAAATTACTGAGTTCCCCTCCCCTTTTTCAATGTTAGTAACTAACCCTATCCCTTTCACCATGATTTTAAGTGTCCGGCTTTTCATATCATACAAATATAAATCTTTTTCGCTCCCAATCCATAAGACATGATCCTCATCCTCATAAAAGGACTTCGGGGTAGAGGATTCCGGCAAATCCACATAATCCGCCACAAACATCTTCATATGCTCCTGCTGCATCAAATAAATCCGTTCGGAATCATGACAAGCCACCCAACACCCTCGTTGACGAGACTTCTTCATCAAAAACACAGCCCCTAAATTATTATTAGTAAGTTGCAAAGAAGAGTGAATATTATATTCTAACTGCTCCGTTTGTAGATTATACAAATATAAACGATGTCGCTCCTGGAACAACCAAAAAACATTAGGCTCATCGTCATGACACACAGCCAAAAATGTAGCAATATGTCTACTACTTTGCTGCACAGGCTGAACTGTATGTGTAACAATTCCCTTACTGAATGATACTATAAAACTGGGTACATTACATCCAGCTACCCAAATATTTCCACTACGATCTTTAATCAACTGATCCAACATTTGATTTTTTTTGACTCCCATTAAATCTTGTTCAACAGAGATCAGAGCATCATTTTCGTATTTATAAACTAGTAACCCATTCACTGTAGTCGCCCACAAATAACCTTTTACATCGTCCTGAACCATGTAAAGTATGGCACAATCACGCTCATCACCAGAGTTCCATTGTTGAGGAACAGTAAACATTTCCTCTTCTTTACACGACGGATTAAACTTGATAATGCCGCCTCTCCAAGTACCGACCCAGAAATAAGCATGTTCCTTATCCTGAATCATTCTCATTACCCCCTCCTTGTAAGGCCAAGGATAATAAATAAACTGATCCGCATCTTCATTAAGCCTACAAATTCCTCCTCCCCATATTGTAATCCAAATACGATGTTCGCGATCTTCATACAAACTATTCATGTGTGATGGTTCATTATTCCATTGTATGGGATAGCTTTTCTCTATCTTAATATCCGTATTATAACGGAATAGTGTACCGGATATACTCAGCCATATTGAACCATCACTCGTTGCATCCAGCGTCTTTATCTGTACGTTGTTAACACAATCACTTTCAATAGGGATAATCTGTTGAGTCCACTTATCTAAAATATATGCTCCCCTTTCCGTACCGAACCAAATACGCCCATGCTTATCTTCTGTAATACAAGTTACTTGGTTACTACTCATTAAATTAGGAGAACGAAAATCTGAACGATAAGTATGTATTGCATAACCATCATCACAACATAGTCCATCTTCAGTACCATACCATATATACCCTTCACTATCTTGAAAAATATTCATAATACGTTTGGTAGGTAACTGATTCAACAATGGAAATTCTGTAACAGTAACATCGTATGCATCTATCTCCATTCCCCATACACATAGAAGAATTAATGACAGGAACTTCATTTTAATTGAATTCATAATATTAGATCAACAGTTTCAAACTTGAATTAACAAAAGCAGTATTATCCCATCTTAACATAAGTCAAGCAAAGACAAAGTTACAGAAAATTTCGTCATTGAAGATGATTTCTAGTAAGTTTTTGACACCGTACTTTATCATCTTATGCCAATTTCAATATCTCCATCATTAAATCATCATTATGAAATTATCTTATATCTGAAATATTTCCCCAACAACAGTCCTATTCAGAGTATGCGCTATGGATTATTCCTGTTACTACAATAAATCTCCCGCTGTATCGCCATATTTGAATTTTCAATTTTTCACACTTTCATTTTTTTAATGTTCATGTTTTCTCATTTTTATTTATTTGTATTTCACAATACGAATAATCTTTTTAAAATTCTTCAAATATTCATTATGCTCACGGAAAAACTCAAACAGAGCACTGTGTACGGGAGCATTCTTACTCTGGAAACAGTTCAGGACACTGCTGGTAAAACGGATAGAGTCAAGATACAGATTCAGTTCCTTGTACTCACACTTCTTTTCCAGAGCCTTTCCTTTTGCCGCACTCCAGAACTCCGGAAGATTTTTTTCATTGAAGCATCACCACGGACTCCGTTTACTGTAATTCTCATCATTATTGAAGCCTCACCGTTCCAATTCAATTTCGTCCTACGAATGTAGAATAATAGACAAAATGTTGTTCTTTCCATCTTACTTGTTTTTTAATCACAAAACTAAATTTCCAAGAGCAACAAGTCTAGGCACAAAAATACTGATAAACAATTAATTACACATCAAATAGGTATACCTAATATTAAAGGCAATCAGGCACACCGAATAGTACACCGAAAGAATGCGGATCAATGAATAAACCTGAGAGGTAAATTAATAAATTGTTATCTTTGTGTCCAAATTAATTGCTTATGGAGCTAAATGGTTATCGCCTTCTTCTTCCTGAAGGCACTTTGGATTACTTTGATCTTGTTGATGTGAAAGAAAGCTTGAATGAGGTTGTCATTTACCTTGAGGAGAAGAATCAGACTCCCGAGAAGTATGCCGGTCAAGAAACAGAGGGCAAGGTTTTTTATGAGCCTGTCATTGTTCAAGACTTTCCTCTTCGTGGCAAGAAAGTCTTTTTGAACCTTCTTCTTCGTCGTTGGATTTTGAAGAGCAGCAATGAGTATATTTCCCGCAACTGGCGTATGGTGGCTCAGGGTACTCGTTTGACGCACGACTTTGCGTCTTTTTTAAAAGAACTATATTGATAATTATCCGATTAGTTGCAAGCCATTGGGTGTTTTATATGGAGTTGACGGAGACTTACTGGAACGTCAATACCGAAACCATTTAAGTGATTACCTACACTGGGATCAGCTTTCTCACGCAGAGAACTGGCTCCTGTTTGAGAAGAACATTGGTGCCTACGTCTGCATTGACAAAGTGGCTCTGTCCTGTGGAGAACTCTATACTGTGTTGATTAATAAAGCGGCTCACGGTGGTAAAGGCAGTATTATTGGTATCATTAAAGGTACGGATGTTTGTACGGTTACCTCTGTCCTGCTTAAACTTTCGCGTCGTCGCCGCTACTAGGTGCGTGAGATAACATTGGATATGGCTCCCAATATGGAACAAATTGCCCGGACTTGCTTCCCTGCCGCCAAACGCGTTACAGATCGTTTCCATGTACAGAAATTAGCTTATGAAGCTGTTCAGGAGATGCGCGTGCAAGCTCGCTGGGAGGCTTTAGACGAAGAGTCCATACAGATAGCTTACGCAAAGGCCTGCGGAAAGATGTATCATGCGCCCGTTTTCGCTAATGGAGATACAAGAAAACAGTTGCTGGCAAGGAGTATTTATCTGCTTTACAAAAAAGAATCGCTATGGACTCAGTCTCAAAGGATACGGGCCGAGATTCTATTTAAAGAATATCCCGATATAAAGAAAGGATATTATATGGCCATGCGGTTAGGATCAATCTATCATCAGTGTAAGTTTAAAGATATGGCTTTGACAAGGCTTGCAAGGTGGTATGATGAAGTAGACAAATCGGGGTTCCTCACCTTTGGAAGGGTAGCGCGCTCTATACAAACGCACTATCTGAATATTATCAACTTCTTTGAAAGGAGAGCAACCAATGCTGCAGCAGAGTCATTCAATGCTAAAATCAAAGCGTTCAGGGCACAGTTCAGAGGGGTAAAAGATAAAGCATTTTTCTTATACAGACTAGCTAAATTATATGCATAGAAATAAAATCCCTCAGGTTTTTACGTTGGTCCAAGAATGCTTTGATATACTTATTTTTACTATGTGCCAAAAATAAAAAATCCCCGTAAAGTATTAATTTACAGGGATTTTCTTTATTTTGCAATTCTTTCCAGCGGAGAGACAGGGATTCGAACCCCGGGTACCTTTCAGTACAACGGTTTTCAAGACCGCCGCAATCGACCACTCTGCCACCTCTCCAAAACTCCCTTATAAGGAAGGCTTTTCGTTTAAAGCGGTGCAAAGGTACAAATCATTTTTAAATCTACAAACTTCCTGCCATTTTTTTCACGAATTAATCGTACTTTTGCAACATGATATATCCACAGAACTTTGAACCTAAAATAGGTTTCGACCAAATACGCCAGTTGTTGAGCGAAAAATGCCTCAGCACATTAGGCGCCGAACGCGTAGCCGATATGACGTTCTCCGACCATTTTGAAGAAGTGGAGGAACGCCTGAACCTCGTTACAGAGTTCGTACGCATCATACAGGAGGAAGATAACTTCCCCGCACAATATTTTTTCGACGTCCGTCCGTCACTGAAACGAATACGCATAGAAGGAATGTACCTGGATGAGCAGGAACTTTTCGACTTGCGCCGTTCGTTGGAAACGATACGGGACATCGTGCGTTTTTTAGAAAAGGATGACATAGAAGGAGAAGACTCCCCCTACCCTTGTCTCCGGAACCTCGCCAAGGATATATTGGCATTTCCGCAGCTGATTCAGAAGATAAACAATATACTTTCACCTTATGGAAAGATAAAAGATAATGCTTCTTCCGAACTGGCACGTATTCGTCGTGAACTGGCGAACACCATGAACAGCATATCCCGTTCTCTGAACAGCATCTTACGCAATGCCCAGTCTGAAGGTGTAGTAGATAAAGACGTTACCCCGACCATGCGCGATGGCCGTCTGGTAATTCCGGTTGCTCCGGGATTAAAACGAAAGATTAAAGGTATCGTACATGACGAATCAGCAAGCGGAAAAACCGTATTTATAGAACCTGCCGAAGTAGTAGAGGCCAATAACCGTATCCGCGAACTGGAAGGAGATGAGCGTAGGGAAATTATCCGTATCCTGGTAGAATTCTCTAACCTGTTGCGCCCTTCCATTCCCGATGTATTGCAATCATATGAATTCCTTGCAGAGATAGACTTTATCCGTGCCAAGAGCTTGTTTTCCCTACAAATATCAGGTATAAAACCTGCATTGGAAAATACGCAGTTACTGGATTGGACTATGGCTGTACACCCATTGCTGCAACTTTCCCTTGCCAAACACGGAAAGAAAGTAGTTCCGCTCGATATTGAATTGACTGAAAAGCAGCGTATCCTTATTATATCCGGTCCCAATGCGGGTGGTAAGTCTGTTTGCCTCAAGACAGTGGGATTGTTGCAATATATGTTGCAATGTGGTATGCTCGTTCCTATGCACGAACGTAGCCATGCCGGTATCTTCAGCAGTATATTCATCGATATAGGCGACGAACAGTCCATTGAAGATGATCTGAGTACTTACTCTTCACATCTCACCAACATGAAGATAATGATGAAGAATTGCAATGAACGCAGTCTCATCCTTATAGATGAATTTGGTGGTGGAACCGAGCCACAAATCGGTGGCGCCATCGCCGAAGCCGTACTGAAACGTTTCAACCAAAAGCTGACGTTCGGTGTTATTACTACTCACTACCAAAATCTGAAGCACTTTGCCGAAGACCATGAAGGAGTAGTGAATGGAGCCATGTTGTACGACCGCCACCTGATGCAGGCACTTTTCCAACTTCAGATAGGTAATCCCGGAAGTTCATTTGCCGTAGAGATAGCCCGAAAGATCGGTCTTCCGGAAGATGTGATTGCAGATGCATCCGAAATTGTGGGTAGCGAATATATTAATGCCGATAAGTATCTGCAAGATATTGTACGCGATAAACGATACTGGGAAGGCAAACGTCAGACTATCCGCCAGCGTGAAAAACACATGGAAGATACCATCTCCCGCTATCAGGCAGAAATGGAAGACCTGCAGAAATCTCGCAAAGAGATTATCCGTAAAGCTAAAGAAGAAGCAGAACAGCTGGTACAGGAAGCCAATGCACGGATTGAAAACACCATCCGCACCATTAAGGAAGCACAGGCTGAAAAAGAGAAAACCCGCCAGGCACGTCAGGAACTGACCAAGTTCCGTGAATCGATGGAAGCTCTTGCCTCTAAAGAACAAGAGGAGAAGATAGCACTCAAAATGCAAAAATTGCAGGAAAAGCAGAACCGGAAAAAAGAAAAGAAGAATAAAGATACAAACAACACTCTTTCAGCTCAGGAGCTGGCTGCCCAAAAAGCCAAACAGGAAGCTGAACGCCTAGCAAGCATTGCCCCGGGAGCTATGGTAAAGATAAAAGGTCAAAGCTCGGTGGGCGAAGTATTGGAAGTAAATGGCAAAAATGCCATTATTGCTTTTGGCAGTATCAAAACCACTGTTAAGCTGGAACGATTGGAGCGCACTAATTCCGCCCCACAAAAGGTGGACAACTCTACTAAGAGTACCTTTGTCAGCAATCAAACCCAAGACAGCATGTACGAAAAGAAATTGAACTTCAAGCAAGACATTGATGTACGCGGCATGCGTGGTGACGAAGCTCTACAGGCAGTAACCTACTTTATTGATGATGCCATCCTTGTAGGTATGTCACGTGTACGTATCCTTCACGGAACAGGTACAGGTATCTTGCGTACCCTTATCCGGCAATACCTGCAAACAGTTCCCGGCATCAAGCATTTTGCCGACGAACATGTACAGTTTGGTGGTGCAGGAATCACAGTCGTTGACCTATAAATAAAATAATTATGAAATCAATCAAAGAACTCTACCGTATCGGTACAGGGCCATCAAGCAGCCATACAATGGGGCCCCGCAAAGCTGCTGAGATCTTTCTGGAAAAACATCCGGAAGCTTCCTCATTTAAAGTGACCTTATACGGTAGCCTTGCTGCCACAGGAAAGGGACACATGACTAACATAGCCATTACCGATACCCTGCAGCCAGCCGCTCCGGTAGAAATTATTTGGGAACCCAAAATATTTCTACCTTTCCATCCCAATGGCATGAAATTCGTTTCATTGGATGCTTCGGGAAAAGAGACTGATGCATGGACAGTATTCAGTGTAGGCGGTGGTGCGCTGGCTGAAGAAAATGATGGTGCATCATCTGTCAACACCCCGGATATCTATGATATGAATCACATGATGGAGATTCTACAATGGTGCGAAAAGACCGGAAGAAGTTACTGGGAATACGTCAAGGAGTGTGAGGAAGAAGATATATGGGATTACCTGCAAGAAGTCTGGAAAACCATGCAAGCAGCCGTTCGCCGCGGATTGGAGCAAGAAGGTGTACTGCCCGGTCCATTGAACTTACGCCGCAAAGCCTCTACTTATTATATACGTGCCAGCGGATACAAGCAGTCTTTGCAATCTCGCGGATTGGTATTTTCCTATGCCCTTGCCGTAAGTGAAGAGAACGCCTCAGGAGGAACAATAGTTACCGCCCCTACTTGTGGTTCTTGCGGTGTGATGCCGGCAGTATTATATCATCTTGCTAAAAGCCGTGATTTCAGTGATACCCGAATCCTTCGTGCGCTTGCCACAGCCGGTCTTGTAGGAAATATCGTAAAGACCAATGCATCCATTTCAGGAGCAGAAGTAGGATGTCAGGGAGAAGTAGGCGTAGCCTGTGCAATGGCCTCAGCTGCTGCCAACCAATTATTTGGTGGTAGTCCTGCACAAATAGAGTATGCAGCCGAAATGGGTCTGGAACATCACCTCGGCATGACTTGCGACCCGGTATGCGGATTAGTTCAAATTCCTTGCATTGAACGCAATGCATATGCTGCCGCCCGCGCACTGGACGCCAACCTTTATTCTTCTTTTACTGATGGCATGCATCGTGTATCCTTCGACAAAGTTGTAGAAGTAATGAAAGAGACCGGAAACGATTTGCCATCACTCTACAAAGAAACCAGTGAAGGCGGATTGGCCAAGGATTATCGGCCAATGGGAGAATGATAATTTAGTGCTATGCGCTAAATTAGAGGTTGTGTCAAAACTCTGGCACAACCTTTTTTATGCACAA